>SKEB01000017.1_pt1 | contig 244795 bp, 210 predicted proteins | sample 4826561 | NCBI WGS metagenome assembly SKEB01 (sample SAMN11008820, study PRJNA524170) | human gut metagenome | biome: Human fecal sample; material: Feces; isolation source: fecal sample from pouch patient p17 | host: Homo sapiens | place: Israel: Tel-Aviv | collected 2016-03-29 | reverse complement strand
ATACGAATGCAAGTATCAATATTCTGAAAAAAGGACTGCAGATGCAGTCTGCATAAAGATAAAAACTGTACCGTAGGGCATACGGGAACAGTATAAATATAGCTTGTGGACACTGTGTAAGACATTGCAGTACCGTAAGGTGTTTGCCAATGCAGTAGTGGGAGAAGCAAGAATCCCCCTGCTTTAGCTGTGGGGAGTGTCAACATAAATATAAAAATAAATATCATGTTGTTTATCAGAAGGACATCTACACAGGAGAGCAGTGGCTGGAGATCATGCCGCAAAAAGCATCCAAAGCGCAGGCTGCTTTGCAGCTAAAACAAAAACTGGAATGTGACAGATTAGTTGTTTTTGGTGATGGAAGTATCTCCCAAAAATATCTATTTCCAAATCAACTGTTTTATGATATCATATAGCTTAACCTGCGGAAAATGGAGGTTATAAGACATGAATCATATTGAAGAAAAGATCATTCAGACTATAGATGAACACAGAGATGAGATCATAGCCTTTGCGAAGGATATCCAGAGCCATCCGGAGCCGGGATTTTACGAGGAGAGAACAGCCGCACATGTTGCGGCTTTTTTGCGTGGCCTGGGACTTCGTGTGCATGGAGGACTTGCACGCACAGGAGTCCGCGCTGAGTGGATGGAACAGGACGGACCGAACATTACGATTATCGGAGAACTTGACGCCATCGGATGTAAGTCGCATCCGATGGCTGATCCCGTTAACGGGACAGCACATGCATGCGGACACCACGCACAGATTGCAGCCATGATCGGCGCAGCATTGGCACTGACCAATGAGGAGGTTCAAGCCTCTCTGTCTGGGTCCGTATCTTTTTTTGCCGTTCCGGCGGAAGAATACATCGATGCAGATAAACGTGCATGGCTTCGTAAAGAGGGAATCGGCTTTCCTGCATCCGGAAAAAGCGAGCTGATCCGTCTTGGAGAATTTGACCATTCTGATATTATTATGACAACACATGTGCACATGATGCAGGTGGAGGAAGACTTCTACCTGGGAAATGCAGCTTGCAACGGATTTTCCGCAGAACGAGTGACAGTAAGAGGAAAAGCCGCTCATGCAGCCATTGATCCATGGGATGGTGTCAATGCATTAAGTATTACTTCCAGTGCCATCCAGATGATGGGACTGATGCGGGAAACCTTCCGGGAGGAAGACCATGTGCGTCTTCACAACGTGATCCGAAAAGCCGGGGATGTGATCAATGCAGTTCCGGACGAAGCGGTGATCGAAACAAAAGTCCGTGCAGCGTCTCTGGATGCGATCCGGGCAACACAGGAAAAAATGGATCGTGCCTATGACGGAGCTGCCTATGCATTCGGTGGTACGATCGAAAGAGAACCGCTTCAGGGATATATGCCGATCCTGCACAGAGGTGCGGATAAAGTGATGGAGGAATCTGTAAAGCTTCTGGACGCTACGTACCGGTGCTCAAAGCCGGCAGATTTTAACAACGCCTGTACCGACGTAGGAGACCTGACCCATCTGTTTCCAGTGCTGAATTTTACATTCGGAGGATTTGCGGGAAAACTTCACGGAGCAGATTTTAAGATCATGGATGAAGAACTGGCTTATATCAAACCAGCCAAGCTTCTGGCACTGACTACGTATCGTCTTCTCTGTGATCAGGCAAAAGAAGCAAAAAAAATCTGTCAGGAATTTAAACCTGTATTTAATAAAGAAACTTATTGTCAGTATATACGAGATAATTTTCATGAAAATGAGTAGTTAACCGAATCAGGAGAATCCCCTGCGAGAGTAAAATAAGCAATCTTATATCAGGAAAATCCCATGCAGGGTGCGGATATCATAGCAAACAGAAGGAGAACTAAATGTCCGAAATTTCATTAGAACTGAAAAACATAAAAAAGAGCTTCCAGGAAGGTGAGGACGTCCTGGAAAGCATCTGTCTTACAGCAAAAAAAGGAGAATTTGTCACTCTGCTGGGGTCTTCCGGCTGTGGAAAAACCACCACACTGCGGATCATTGCAGGCCTGGAACAACCAGATTCCGGCCAGGTTTTTCTGGATGGAAAGGATGTGACATCCCTGGAACCGAATCAGCGCAATGTGAACACAGTGTTCCAGAATTATGCACTTTTTCCCCATATGAATGTAGCAGATAACATTGGATATGGGCTGAAATTGAAAAAAACATCGAAAGCGGAGATCAGCAGAAGAGTCAAAGAAATGCTGGAGCTTGTTCAGCTTCCGGGCTTTGAGAGGCGTAAGCCGTCAGAGCTTTCCGGCGGTCAGCGCCAGCGTGTGGCCATAGCCAGAGCACTTGTGAACAATCCGGAGGTACTTCTTCTGGACGAACCCCTTGGTGCACTGGATCTGCAGCTGAGGCGTGCCATGCAGCACGAGCTGAAGCGCCTGCAGAAGAAGCTGGGGATCACCTTTATCTATATCACTCACGATCAGGAAGAAGCCATCAACATGTCTGATACGATCGCTGTGATGAACCACGGTCGCTTTGAGCAGATTGGGACGCCGGATGAGATCTATAATCATCCGAAGACCAGCTATGTGGCAACCTTTGTTGGAAATGCCAATATCCTGACCGGTATTGTGGAAAGCATTGCGGAAGAGGAGATTGACGGTACTTCCGCTCAGATCACCGTAAGAACTGATGCCGGAAAAGTAGAAGTATCAATGGATACCGCAGCTACATCTGACAGAGGATATTTCCCACAAAAAGGAGAAAAGGTTACCATCGCAGTAAGAAGCGAAAATATCCGGTTTGAGGAAAATAAAAAAAATGCACAACAAAGCACGCCGAATTGCACATCAGAAAACACACAAAAGAGTGTACAGGAGCCCGCAGAAAAAAACACAGATGACAGCTGCGATGGCTTAACCGCCGAAGTCATTGAAAAAACCTTCGCCGGCGGCCAGCTCCGTGTTGTTTTGAAAACTTCGGAAGGTCAGGAAATCGTGGCAAGCCGTTACGGCATTGATACAAATGTCAGTGTAGGAGAAAAGGTGCGCTGCTGTTTTCTTCCTACAGATGCAGTGCTGGTAGATCGGGAAGAAAGATCAGAAGAAGTATTGCCGGATCAGTCAGGTCCCTGTGCAGGAGGTACCCATGCGTAAGCACAGAGCAGGCTCCGTATGGATGATCCTGCCGCTGTATCTTTTTACACTGATCTTCGTCGCACTGCCTCTTCTGTATGTAGCTGCACTGAGCTTTTCCACAGCAGACGGCGGCTACGGCGTGAACTGGAAATTTACTCTGGATAATTACAAGCAGATCCTGGAGCCTGTATACCTGCAGACCTTTACGGGATCCTTCCGCCTTGCGCTCACCAGCACTTTGATCATCTGTCTGGTGGGCTACCCCTTCGGATACTTTATGGCAAAGCTTTCCGAGGGCAAAAAGAAGCTGGCCATGCTTTTCCTGATGCTGCCTTTCTGGGTGAATTCCCTGATCCGTCTTTATGGCTGGATCATCATTCTCCAGAAAAAGGGCCTTCTGAATTATCTGCTGATGAAGCTTGGCATCATCCAGGAGCCCTTAAAAATCCTGTACAGCTATCCTGCGATCGTGATCGGTATGATCTATGTATTGCTGCCGTTTATGGCACTGTCCGTATATTCCAGTGCGGAAAAGCTGGACTGGTCCCTTGTGGAAGCTGCCAGAGACCTTGGAGCCAGCAGATGGAAGGCCTTCTGGAGCGTCACCTTTAAGCTGACTTTGCCGGGACTTCTTTCCGGAGTGATACTTACCTTTATTCCATCTATGGGTCTGTTTTTTATTGCGGATATCCTGGGCGGAAACAAGATCGTACTTGTGGGAAGTCTGATCCAGGAGCAGATGACAAGAGGCAATAACTGGCCCTTTGCCGCAGCACTGGCTGTGGTACTGATGATACTGACAACTCTGATGATCGTATTATATCGGAAGCTTACCAATGTGAAGGAACTGGAGGGAATCGGATGAAAAAGAACTCAAAGCTTTCAGGACTGTACCTGGGAATCCTGTTTTTCCTTATGTATCTGCCCATTGGTGTGGTAGTGGTATTTTCGTTTAATGAAGCAAGACTTCCGGTGCGCTTTACCGGTTTTTCCCTGAAATGGTATCAGGAACTGTTTCAGGACAGGGATCTGATCCAGGCATTGAAAAACAGTTTGATCCTGGCGGTGTCCAGCTGTGGGGTATCTGCAGTGATCGGAACGCTGGGGGCTGTAGGACTTTCCAGGATCCACTGGAAAACAAAAGGGGTGATGGAGTATATTTCCATTCTGCCTCTGATGATCCCGGAGATCATTCTGGGAATGGTACTGATGGCATTTTTCTATATGCTGAACCTGCCATTTGGAATGCTGACACTTCTGATCGGACACACGGTTTTCTGCGTGCCCTATATTTTGATGGAGGTAAAAGCAAGGCTTGTGGGAATGGATCCGTCCCTGGAAGAGGCAGCCAGAGATCTTGGTGCCGGTTCCTTTCGGGCCTTCTGGGACATTACCCTGCCGCTGATCATGCCGGCTGTTATATCCGGCTCTTTGCTGGCCTTTGCCATGTCCATGGACGATGTGGTGATCAGTATTTTTGTAACCGGGCCACGTGTATCCACGTTGCCGATAAAAGTTTACACACAGATGAAAACAGGCGTTACGCCGGAGATCAATGCACTTTGTACCATAATGCTGGGAGTGATCCTTCTGGTACTGGCAGTATATCTGATCGCAGGAAAACGCGGGAAGGGGAATATAAAAGATGAGCAATAAACTGATCGAGTTAAAAAATCTCACAAAAAACTTTGATGACCAGCAGGTGCTCCGGGGCATTAATCTGGACATTCACGAAAACGAATTCCTTACGCTTCTGGGACCCAGCGGCTGTGGAAAGACAACAACCTTAAGGATCATTGCCGGCTTTGAGGAGCCAAGCGGCGGAGAGGTACTGTTTAACGGAATTGAGATCTCCAAGCTGCCTCCATATAAAAGAGAGATCAACACGGTATTCCAGAAATATGCATTGTTTCCGCATCTCAATGTTATGGACAATATCGGTTTCGGCCTGAATCTGAAAAAGGTAGATAAATCTGTTATTGAGCAGAAGGTAAAAAGAATGCTGAAAATGGTAGGGCTGGAAGGCTTCGAAAAAAGAGATGTTACACTTCTTTCCGGTGGACAGCAGCAGCGAGTTGCCATTGCCAGAGCTCTTGTCAATGAGCCGAAGGTTCTTCTGCTGGATGAGCCACTCGGCGCACTGGATGCCAAGATCCGTAAGCAGATGCAGATCGAGCTGAAAAAGATCCAGAGAGAGGTAGGGATCACCTTTATCTATGTTACCCATGACCAGGAGGAGGCACTTTCCATGTCTGATACGGTAGTAGTCATGAACAACGGTGAGATCCAGCAGATCGGCAGCCCGACAGATATCTATAATGAGCCGGAGAACCGTTTTGTTGCCGGCTTTATCGGAGAGTCCAATATTATAGAAGGAATAATGATCAGGGATTTCCTTGTGGAGTTTGATGGCTTCCGTTTTGAATGTGTAGACAAGGGATTTGAGGACAACGAAGCCATTGAGGTTGTTCTCCGCCCGGAGGATCTGGATATTGTGGAACCGGATCAGGCCAAGATCAGAGGAACGGTACGGAACATTACGTTCAAGGGCGTGCATTATGAGATCCTGGTCGAGACGGAGCTTCGCACATACATGGTGCACACTACCGATTATGCAGAAGTGGGACGTGAAGTGGGACTGAAGTTTGGTCCTGAGGATATCCATGTTATGTGCAGAATGGGAGGATACTAATGAAACAGTTCAAGCATCTGATCAAGCCGTATATCATCTGGGCTTCGATCCTGATCGTGGTACCATTGATCCTGATCGTGCTTTATGCATTTACCTCAGATGGAAATGAAGTTCTGACCCTGCATTTTACATGGGCGAATTTTGCAAAATTTCTGGAAGCTACATATTTAAGTGTTATCCTGAAATCCTTCCGCCTGGGTATCCTGACCACACTGATCTGCCTGGTCTGCGGATATCCGCTGGCATACATTATCTCCAAATATTCCGAAAAGGTGCAGAGCTTTCTGATCCTTATGGTCACCATTCCCATGTGGATCAACATGCTTCTCCGTACCTATGCATGGATGAACATTCTTTCTGACAATGGTCTGGTGAACAACCTTCTGAAAATGCTGGGAATCTCACCGATCACCATGATGTATACAGATTTTTCCGTTATCGTGGGCCTTGTTTGTAACTTTATGCCCTTTATGATCATTCCGATCCATACATCCTTAAGTAAAATGGACAAGTCACTGATCGAAGCGGCCAACGACCTTGGTGCCAATCCCTTCCAGACCTTCTGGAGGATCACCTGGAAGCTTTCCATGCCAGGTGTGGTCAATGGTATCATGATGGTATTCCTTCTGTCCATATCAACCTTCGTTATTCCGAAGCTTCTCGGCGGCGGCCAGTACATGCTGATCGGTAATCTCATCGAGTCACAGTTTATTTCTGTAGGTGACTGGAACTTCGGAAGTGCCATCTCTCTGATCCTGGCAGTGATCATCCTGATCTTTATGAGCCTGATGAAGAAGATGGATACCCAGGACGATTAAAGGAGGCAGGAGATGAAAAGAAAAAATACCATATTTTCAAAATTATATGTAGTGCTGTGTCTGGCATTTTTTTACCTGCCGATCCTTGTGACCATGATCTTTTCCTTTAACTCATCCAAGTCCCTGACCAGATTTACAGGATTTTCCCTGCGCTGGTACGGAGAGCTGATAAACAACATGGAGATCAGTAAGGCAGTTTATGTTTCGGTCACAGTGGCAATTCTGGCAACTGTTATTTCTACAGTGCTGGGAACCATCACAGCCATCGGACTTTCAAAATCCAGAAAGGTGCTGAAGGAGATGGTTCTTACCATCAATAACTTTCCAATTCTGAATCCGGAGATCGTAACCGCGATTGGTCTGATGCTGCTGTTTTCTTCGCTGGGAATGACGAAAGGCTATCTGACCATGCTGCTGGCACATATCGCATTCTGTACGCCCTATGTGATCACCAGTGTATATCCGAAGGTACGAAGCCTGGATCCGAACCTTGCCAATGCAGCCATGGATCTTGGTGCAACGCCATATCAGGCACTTACCAAGGTTATCGTGCCCATGATCAAAGAAGGGATTTTTGCGGGAGCGCTCCTGGCCTTTACCATGTCCTTTGACGATTTCGTAATTTCCTACTTTGTTTCCGGAAACGGAGTAAAAAATATATCCATTGTTGTATATAATATGACAAAGCGCATCAATCCCACCATCAACGCCCTTTCTACTATTGTGATCGTGGTCATTGTGCTGGTGCTTCTTTTTGCAAATCTGATCATGCCGAAGCTTCAGGCCTCCACCGTGAAAAAAATGGATCCGAAAAAAAGAAGGATCGTTGCGATTGTCACAGCTGCTGCGGTTGTTCTGGTATTGGGAAAGTGGACGATCGTAAGTCAGGGAAACCACGTGCTTCGTGTATATAATGCCGGAGAATATATGGACCTGAGTCTTCTGGACAAATTTGAGAAGCAGTATAACTGTACTGTTGTATATGAAACCTTCGAGTCCAATGAGATGATGTACACCAAGCTGGCCAGTGGTGAAACCTACGATGTTCTGGTTCCGTCAGATTATATGATCGAAAGACTGATCAAGGAGGAATATCTTCAGGCCCTTGACTGGAAAAAGATCCCAAACAGCAAAAATCTTCTTCCCGAGGTACAGAATAAGGACTATGATCCGGGAAATCGTTATTCCTGTCCGTATTTCTGGGGAACTGTAGGAATCCTTTATAATAAGAATGTAGTCTCTCAGGAGGATCTTGACAAAGAGGGCTGGAATATTCTCTGCGATGAAAAATATAAGGGAGATCTTTATATGTATGATTCCGAAAGGGATTCCTTTATGATTGCCCTGAAAGCGCTGGGGTATTCCATGAACACAAAAAATCTTGATGAGATCCAGCAGGCTTATGAGTGGCTGATCCGGCAGAGAGATACCATGGATCCGATCTATGCAGGTGATGATGTGATCGACAACATGATCTCAGGAAACAAGGCAATGGCGGTTGTTTATTCCGGAGATGCTTCCTATATCATCAGCGAAAATCCGGAGCTTGGCTATTATACTCCGCAGCAGGGAACCAATACCTGGTATGATGCCATGGTCATCACCAAGGACTGTAATGAAGTAGATCTGGCTCATGAGTTCATCAATTTTATGTTGGATGATGAAAATGCTCTTTCCAATACCGAAGAAGTAGGATATACTTCTACTGTAAAGAGTGCATTCGAGGAGATGAAGAACGGAACTTATGAGGGAATTTCTTCCTATATTCCGCAGATCGACAATCCAAAGAATGAGATCTTCGGGTACCAGAAGCCAAAGATCAAGCAGAAATTCGCAGAGCTTTGGACAAAGGTAAAAGCAAAATAACAAGACGTCAGAGAGAGACATGAAGGAGGTTCTATGAAATCAAAAAAAGCAGCAGCGATCATGTTATGTGCGGTACTTGGAACATCTATGATAACAGGTGTCAGTGTCAGTGCAAAGGATAAGGATGAACTGGTACTTTATACATGGGACGGAATGTTTCCGCAGGAAGTGCTGGATGATTTTGAAAAAGAAACAGGGACCAAGGTGGTATATTCCAACTTTGATACCGATGAGACCATGCTTGAGAAGCTTTCCCAGGCAAAGGGCGGCGATTACGATGTGGTAATTGCAGATGATTACATTATCGACAGCGCGGTAAAAGAGGGACTTGTCCAGAAGATCGACAAGGATACCGTTTCCAATTTTAAGAACATCAACCCCCTTTATCAGGGACAGTTTTATGATCCGGATGACGAATATACAGTACCTTACGGAGCAGGAATCCCACTGATCGTTTATGATCCGGAGCAGGTAGATATCGACATTAAAGGATACAAGGATCTCTGGGATAAGTCTCTGGAGGACAGCATTGCCATCGTAGGTAATTACCGCGTGATCTGTGGCATCACACAGCTTTCCATGGGAGAGAGCATGAACGAAGAAGATGTAGCCGTGATCGACAAGACAGGTGAGAAGCTGAAAGAGCTGGCACCGAACATTCGTATGATCCAGGATGACAATACACAGAATGCCCTTCTCAACGGAGAGGCAAGTGTGGCATTTCTTTATACATCACAGGTAACACAGGCGCTGAAGGATAATCCGGATCTTAAGGTGGTTTATCCGGAGGAAGGTCTTGGATTTGGTATTATGGGAATGTTTGTGCCAAGTGAAGCACCGAATGCGAAGGCTGCCAATGAATTTATCAATTATATCCTGGAGCCGGAAGTATCTGCACAGTGCATCAACTATATCGGATACTACAATACAAACAAGGCAGCAGATGATCTGGTAGACGAGAGCCTGGTTGTTCCGGACAGCGTGACAAAGGGTGAGATCGTACAGAATGTAAGCCAGGAAGCAGAGCAGGAATACAATAAGATCTGGACAGAGTTTAAAGCTGCCTGCGATTAAGCAGACGGACCAGTAAGGGGGTTTTTCAGGTGGAGATATACAAAGGCACATCCGCTTTTTCCGGAATAGCCATTGGAAAAATACTGTATTACCACAGAGGCGAATATCAGATCCGTCAGTCCATGGTAGACAATGTAAAAAAGGAGCTGGATCGTCTGGATAATGCAAGAACAGCGGTAAAGAACCAGATCCAGCATATGTATAAAAACGGAGCACCCCTCCCCAAAGAGCAGGAGCTGACCTTGAAACGTCAGCTGAAGCTCTTAAGTGGCGGAAGCTTCCAGCGGGCCGTGGAAAGCATGATCACGACAGAAAAGGTCAGTGCAGCTTACGCAGTCCAGACAACCAGGGATGAGCTTGCAAATGTGTTCCGCAAGCTGGAGGACGAGGCTGTCAAAGAACAGATCGAAAATATCAGGGAGATCTCCGAGCTGCTGATCGGCGCCATGGGTGGCTCCCATGCACGGATCAATCTGGGAGATGAGCCGGTGATCCTTGCAGCAGAGCAGCTTTCCCCCAATGAACTTCTGGAGATGAACAAAGCCAGTCTTCTGGCGGTAGTCATGCATCAGGGGTCTGTTATTTCCCATGTATCGATCATGGCAAAATCCATGGAAGTCCCCACCCTGGTCGAGGTGGAGATACAGAAAGAATGGGATGGCCATATGGCTATTGTAGATGGGTATACAGGAACACTGTATATCGATCCGGAGCCGGAGCTTCTTAAGGAATATGAGATCCGTCATGCAGCAGATAAGGAAGAGCGGGAAGAACTTTTGAGACTTCGGAACCAGAAGGATATCACAGCCGATGGCAAGGAGATCAAGCTTCTGGCAAACATCGGAAATCTGGATGATCTGAATACGGTTCTTTATTACGGAGCAGCAGGTATCGGCCTTCTTCGAAGTGAATTCCAGTATCTCGGAAGAGAGAATTATCCAAGAGAGAATGAGCTGTTCCGTGCCTATAAAAAAGTAGCCGAGGATATGGATGAACGTCCGGCAGTGATCCGTACCGTGGACCTGGGGGCAGACCGTCAGGCAGAATATATGGCAATTCCTGATGAGGTCAATCCTATGATGGGAAACCGCGGCATCCGCCTCTGCCTGGATCGCAAAAAAATGTTTAAAGCGCAGCTTCGGGCTATTTACCGTGCAAGTGCCTATGGAAATATCAACCTGATGTATCCGATGATCACGTCCGAGGAAGAGCTGGATGAGATCGAGAAGCTGATCCGAGAGGTAAAAAAGGGCCTGGATGAGAAGAACATTCCTTACAAAAACATCCGTACCGGAATTATGATCGAAACACCGGCAGCGGTCATGATCAGTGAAGAACTTGGAAAACGTGTGGATTTTCTGAGCCTAGGAACCAATGACCTGACCCAGTATACCCTGGCTATGGACCGGCAGAATCTTCTTTTGAAGGATAAATACAATGATCATCATCCGGCGCTTGTAAAGATGATCCGCATGGTAACAGAGGCAGGACATAAGTCAGGATGTGAAGTTTACATATGCGGAGAGCTGGCAGCAGATTCCAATCTTACAGAAGCTTTTATCCAGATGGGAGTGGACGGCCTTTCCGTTGTTCCTGCCTGTGTACTTCCAGTGCGAAAAGCGATCCGCAGTTCCTATGCGGATGAGGCAAACCGGCCGGAAGAAGCAGTAAAAGAGAAATAATATCCGGAAAAATAAAAATCCTGAGAATTTCTATGTTGATATCTGTTGATATCTCACATAGGATCCTCAGGAATTTTTTGACGGAATCTTTCACTCACGGCTTATTGCTGTTCTAAATTGAAGCAGTGCGTGGAAGCATATCTGTTCCGGTTAAAGTTATCGAAGTCCAAGCACCTGGGCGGTTTCCGAAATAAACTCCGGTGTGGTACCACAGCATCCGCCGATCACGGAAGCACCGTTGTCCACCAGCACCTTCATATAACCTGCAAAATCCGCAGGGGTCATGCTGTAAACTGCATTTCCAAGATCATCGATCTGGGGCATTCCCGCATTGGGTTTGGCAATGACCGGAATGGAAACGTTCTCCTTGATATTGCGGATAACCGATACCAGCTGATCCGGGCCAACCGAGCAGTTGATGCCGACAGCGTCTGCACCTGCAGCTTCCAGGGACATGGCAGCCTCTATGGCATTTCCGCCGCTGAAGATACTTCCGTCTGCTTCTACAGTCACGGTACAGATGATAGGAAGCTCACAGACACTCTGGCAGGCGTCTACAGCAGCCAGTGTCTCCTCGATGTTGATCATGGTTTCCGCTACGATCAGGTCCACACCTGCGTCACGGAGATAACCGATCTGTTCCTGATAAACTTCGAAGGCTTTTTCGTAAGTCATATCACCGGCCGGAGCCATCATCTTGCCGGTGGTGGTGATATCACCTGCTACGAAAACACCCTCCGGTGCGATCTCCTTTGAATAGCCTGCCAGGGTATGATTGATCTGTTCGATCTGATCCTCCAGTCCGTGCATAGTGAGGTTAATGCGGTTTCCTCCGAAGGTAGGCGCATAGATGATATGGCTTCCCGCCGCGATGTATGCCTTCTGCAGAGACTGGATCACATCCTTGTGCTCAAGCACCCAGCTCTCTGTGCAGACACCACGTGGCATGCCGGCCTTCATCAGGTTGGAGCCGGTAGCACCATCCAGCAGCAGGACATGATCTTCGGTCAGTTTCTGAAATTCCTGTTTTGTCATATGTTTATATCCTCCTTATGGCAGCCAATCACGGTTGGCAAAAAATAGGGCTCCTCCTGTAACCGCTGCACTCATTGCCGTGGGTTTATTTTAACACAGGGAATAAAAATAATCTATCCTGTTTCTGGGCCGGGGAATAAAAAATAATAAAAATTAGGCAAATTGTACATATTTAACGACTTTTCTGTCGAATAAAGAACTTGCGTATTAGAAAATAGGATTGTATAATAACCTATAGACATGCCCAAAGGGCAAGACTGTCATCAGATAGAACATAAAGGTAAAGGTGAAAAGGAATTATGATTAAAGTTAAACTGAGCAACTGGAAGTCTGATCACCAGATGGATGAGGCTTATAAAGCTCTGCGAACAAATATCCAGTTCTGCGGAGCAGATAAAAAAGTGATCGCACTTACCAGCTGTACTCCTAATGAGGGAAAGAGCAGTGTGGCATTTAATCTTGCTGCCTCTCTTGCTGAGAGCGGCAAATCAGTGCTTCTGATCGATGCCGATCTGCGTAAATCCGTTTTGATGGGACGTGTGACAGTAGACCAGGAGGTAATGGGACTTGCTCATTATCTTTCCAAGCAGGCTAAGCTTTCTGACGTGATCTGTGCCACTACACTTCCGAAGTTCCATATTATCTTCTCCGGTATCGTACCTCCGAACCCGGCAGAGCTTCTCGGAAACAGACTCTTCAAGGATATGATCCGCGTGGTAAGAGATGTTTATGATTACGTTATTGTAGATACACCGCCGCTTGGACTGATCATCGACAGTGCTATCATAGCAGATTCCTGCGACGGATCTGTAATCGTCGTTGAATCCGGTACCATCAGCTACCGTTTTGTACAGGAAGTAAGAGATCAGCTTGCCAAGAGCAACTGCCCGATCTTGGGAACCATCCTGAACAAGGTGGACTACAGCAAGGCCGGCAATTACGGTCACTATGGCAAGTATGGTAAATACGGCAAGTACGGTAAGTATGGTTCCTACGGAGATTATGGTGAGAGCAGCAGTAAATAAAAAAACATTGACAACAGAAATGAGTGGGTTATTTTAATGAAGGGACTTTATGATATTCATTGTCATATCCTCCCCGGGGTGGATGACGGTGCAAGAAACATGGAAGAATCACTCTGGATGCTCAACAAGGAGTATCAGGAGGGCGTACGTCATGTGATCCTGACACCACATTTCCGGTACGATATGTTTGAGCCGCATATGAACATTGTGACAAGACAGTTCATGCAGCTGCGTAGAGCAGCCATGAATATTGGTGATGAAGGCATGAGACTTTATCTGGGCTGTGAACTCCATTCCAGTATGGATATGGTGGAATGCCTTAAGAAGGGACGGCGGCTTACCCTTGCAGGTTCCAGATATGTGCTTGTGGAATTCAGCAACGGAGATGAGAAAAATTATATTGAAGAACGGGTCAGAAGTCTTCTGATGAATGGTTTTATCCCGATCATCGCTCATGTGGAACGTTATAAGGCTACCCGGAACGATATTGGATTTTTGACAGAGCTGAAGGATATGGGAGCACATATCCAGGTCAACGCAGATACCATCAGCGGTCAGGACGGATTCGGGGCAAAAACCTTTGCACGGAAAGTCATGAAGCATGGGCTTCTGGATTTTGTCGGTTCTGACGGACACCGTAAGACGGAGCGTATCCCGGAGATCGGCAAATGTGTCGCCAAAATGGAAAAAACAATGGGGAGCGAATATGTAAAGAAGATCTTTATCAAAAATCCCCGGAAAATCACAGGGTAATGGAGAAAAGAAATGGAAAATCAGACTGTTAACAACAACGACGAAGTAGAGATCGATCTTGGTGAGGTATTTCACCTGTTACTGAGCAAGCTGGGTGTTATCATTTTATCCGGTATTGTTTTCTGCCTGGCAGCTGTTATGGGAACCATGCTTCTGATCACACCGAAGTATGAATCCACAACCAAGATCGTGGTACTGTCCAAGCAGGACAGCAGCACACTGACCAATCAGGATATCCAGACAAGTACATCACTGACCAAGGACTATGCGGAGCTGATCAAGAGCCGTACAGTTACTGAGGGTGTGATCGCACAGCTGAAACTGGATATGACACATGAGGAGCTTCTTAAGAAGCTTTCCGTAGATACACCAACGGATACACGAGTAGTATCCATCACAGTTACAGATACCGATCCTTATACAGCGGCAGAGATCGCAAACGCAGTAAGAGATATTGCTTCCAAGCATATCCAGCAGGTTATGGATATCAAGGCAGTAAATGTGGTAGAGACAGCAAACATCCCGGATGAGCCATCAAGCCCAAGCGTACCGAAAAACGGTGTGATCGGCGGACTTCTGGGTATCCTTCTGGCAGCAGCCGTTGTGCTCATCGTATATCTGACAAACGATACTGTAAAGACACCGGAAGACGTAGAGAAATATCTTGGATTAAGCGTACTTGGTACAATCCCATACTCTTCCAAAATGGGCAAGAAATCCAAAAAGAAAAAGAAACGTCACGCATAAAAATAACAACAACGGATCAAAGTGTTGGGAAAGGCCGGGAGCAGCAAAAATATGAAGAAATTTTTTGTGTTTTTATTAGTGGTCATCTGCCTTGGTATGGGAGTCGGTGTAGTATACATGAAGAGCTCCGAGGATAATGAAGGACCGAAGATCACATTTGAAGAGGGAAAAGATACGAATTATACATCCGATATGACAGAAGAGGATCTTCTGAAGGATGTAAAGGCACAGGATGACAGAGATGGAGATGTTACAGAGTCTCTTACTGTAGAAACCATATATCCGAAGACTGACGGAAAACAGGTTTCTGTTATCTTTGTTGCAAAGGACAAAAACAACAATGTAACAAAAAAAGAATTTACCATGGAAGCTCAGGACGGCAGTGCCGAAAATCCGCAGCTGGGACTGATCGATAATGACGGTCTCACAGAGGACGGAGATTCCACAGACACCACAGAGCCTGCAGAAGAGACAGATATGCAGGATGGGACAGAAGCAGACAGCACATATGCTGAAAGCGGAGATTCCGCAGAAGGAGAACTGACTCCGGAGGAACAGGCGCAGAAGACACAGGAAGACAAGATCGAGCAGCTTTCTCCGCAGGATCCGAAGATGTATCTGACTACCTATTACGTAGAGGTACCGGTAGGAACTACGCTGGATAAATTAAGCTATGTAAAGGATATCCAGGATGATACAGAGTCAACCAGTGATCTTTTCAAAAGGATCCAGATCACCGGTGATGTAAATACAGCTGCACCGGGAACTTACGAGCTTACATATTATGTAGTAGACAACAGTGGAAACAGCTCCAACGGAGCCGTACTTACCATTGTAGTGAAATAAATATCATCCCCTCTCCAGGTGCCTGAGATACCGGAGAGGGGATAAAAGTAACAAAAAATGTAAGCGAGGGAAGGCGTAGAAAAGAATATGTATCAAAAAGAAAACAGCAGCTGGGTAAAACATGCAGATTTTACGATTTGCGATATGTTGTGTCTGCAGCTTGCGTTTGTACTTGCATATTGGATCCGAAACGGGATCGATCAGCCATACGAGACAGAGCTGTATCGAAATGTGGCAGTGGTGATGTTTCTTATCCAGCTGATGGTCACATTTTTTAATGAAAGCTTCAGCGGAGTTCTGCGAAGAGGAATGCTGGTGGAACTGAAGAAAACCTTTGAACAGTGTACACTGGTCTGCCTTCTGGTCCTGGCATATATGTTTCTTTTAAGAATTGGAAACAATTATTCCAGAATGATCCTGCTGATCACCTATGTGCTTTATACCTGCTTCAGCTACTGCGGCAGACAGGCACTGAAGAAATTCCTGAAGGATCACAGATACGAAGAAAGCGAGAAGCGATCCCTGCTGATCGTTACAGTCAGTGAAAATGCAGACAATGTGGTGGAAACCATCCGCAAGAATAATTACGGAACCTATCATCTGGCAGGAATCGTCTTTATGGATTGTGACAAGAAGGGTGCATCCGTCTGTGGAGTACCGGTAGTAGCCGGGAGTGAGGATATGATCTCCTATATCCATAAGAACTGGATCGATGAAGTATTTTTTGCAGTGCCTAAGGAAATCCCGATCCCGGAGCAGATGATCAAGGATTGCTCTGCAATGGGAGTTGTCATCCATATGAGACTGGCAACTATGAAATCTCTTGGCAAGAACCAGGTGGTGGAGGAGCTTGGCGGATACACTGTGCTTTCCAGCAGTATCCACATTGTGACACCGCGCCAGATGTTTGTGAAACGAGCTATGGATATCGCAGGCGGTCTGGTAGGTTGTCTTTTTACAGGAATCGCAGCGATCTTTCTGGTTCCGGCCATCAAGATCAAATCTCCGGGTCCTGCATTTTTCTCACAGGTCCGCATGGGAAAGAACGGTCGTCCGTTCAAGATCTATAAATTCCGCTCCATGTATATGGATGCAGAAGAACGCAAAAAAGAACTGATGAAACAGAATAACATAAAAGATGGAATGATGTTCAAAATGGATGATGATCCACGAATCATCAAAGGAGTAGGACATTTTATCCGAAAGACATCCCTGGATGAATTTCCACAGTTCTGGAATATTCTGAAAGGAGATATGAGTCTTGTAGGAACCAGACCGCCGACAATGGATGAGTGGGAGAAGTATGAGCTTCACCATCGCAAACGTCTGGCCATCAAGCCGGGACTTACCGGTATGTGGCAGGTAAGCGGTCGAAGTGATATTACGGATTTCGAGGAAGTCGTAGAGCTTGACACAAAGTATATTGCCGAATGGTGTCTGAAGCTGGATATAGAGATCCTGGTTAAGACAGTTATGGTCGTTTTCCGCGGAAGCGGCGCCAAATGATCCATACATATTGAGATTCGAATATAATGACCCGGGCTGCGGAGACGCAGTTCGGGGATAAAAATAAATTAGATAAGTTATAAATATAAAAGAGGAAGTAAAAAATGCAGATTTTATTGATCATGCTGATCGTAGTACTTCTTGCGTTCTCGGTCCTGCTTCTGGCGCTGGCAAAACAAAGTCCCAGGGAAAAGCAGACAGAAGACAAAGAGCAGGAAGAATACATCAGGGATTATGCAGAAACAGTAAGACAGACCGGAGGAAGTATGAAGAAGTTAGAACATTGGAAAGTAATTGCGATATATCTGATCATCTATGACATGATAGCTGTTAATTTTTCTTATTTTACGGCGCTGCTGGTGAGATTCGATTTTCGGTATTCCTCGATCCCCACAGACTATTTTGCCGCATGGAGGAGTTTTGCACCAATCTATACCATTATCATCCTGGCAGTGTTCGGATGCATGCATCTGTATAACAGTGTATGGCGTTTCGCAAGCTTCCATGAGCTGATCAAGATCACGGTAGCAACTGTGATCACTGGCGTTCTGCATATTGTGGGTATCACGATCTTCTGGGAACGGATGCCGGCTTCCTATTATCTGATCGGTATCATGCTGCAGTTTTTCCTGACTGTAGGCGTACGTTTCTCCTATCGTTTTGTACTTCTTGAGCGGAACCGCAGAGAAAAGAGCGAGCGTGAGGAGCGGAGCAAAAACGTGATGATCATCGGTGCAGGAGAAGCGGGCAGGACCATTGTCCGGGAGCTTCAGAATGCAAAGGAAACCAATTCCAGAGTACGCTGCCTGATCGATGACAATCCGAATAAATGGGGAAGATACATGGAAGGCGTTCCGGTGGTAGGCGGAAGAGACGATATTTTTCTCAATGTGGACAAGTATCATATCAATCAGATCCTTCTTGCGATCCCGACGGCAACACCGCATCAGAAGCGAGATATCCTGAACATCTGCAAGGAAACCGGCTGCGAGCTGAAGCAGCTTCCTGGTGTATATCAGCTTGTAAACGGAGAAGTATCCCTGAGCAAGATGAAAAAAGTAGCAGTGGAGGATCTTCTTGGACGAGACACCATCAAAGTTAACATGTCAGAGATCTTTCAGTATCTGAAGGGAAAAAGGATCCTGGTAACAGGAGGCGGCGGTTCCATCGGAAGCGAGCTCTGCCGTCAGATCGCAGGTCATGAGCCAGAGCTTCTGGTGATTTTCGACATTTATGAAAATAACGCTTACGACATTGAGCAGGAGCTGAAGGCCAGTTATCCGAACCTGAACCTGAAGGTACTGATCGGCTCCGTCCGTGACAGCAAAAGGATCAACTGGGTATTTGAAACCTACAAGCCGGAGATCGTATATCATGCAGCCGCACATAAGCACGTACCGCTGATGGAGAACAGCCCCTGTGAGGCGATCAAGAACAATGTGGTAGGAACCTATAAGACTGCATATGCGGCAATGATGAACGGCTGTCAGCGTTTTGTGCTGATCAGTACCGACAAGGCCGTAAACCCGACCAACATCATGGGCGCCAGCAAACGACTCTGCGAAATGGTAGTCCAGAGCATGAACATGGTCAGCCACAACGGACACACCGACTGGCTGCCACGACTTGGTGGACACAGAAAGGATACCCTGGATGCACTTCACGACAACGAAGGTCAGGCATATGTAAGTGCAAACCATACATCGAAAACAGGAACCGGCACAGAATTCGTAGCTGTACGATTCGGAAACGTTCTCGGCAGCAACGGAAGCGTGATCCCGCTGTTCAAGCGCCAGATTGAAAAAGGCGGCCCTGTCACCGTCACACATCCGGACATCATCCGCTACTTTATGACTATCCCGGAGGCCGTAAGCCTTGTCCTTCAGGCAGGAACCTACGCCAAAGGCGGCGAGATCTTCGTCCTGGACATGGGAGCCCCGGTAAAGATCGACACCCTTGCCCGAAACCTGATCAAGCTTTCCGGCTACACACCGGATGTAGACATCAAAGTCACCTACACCGGTCTCCGCCCGGGCGAAAAGCTCTACGAAGAAAAGCTGATGGCCGAGGAAGGCATGGAGAAAACTCCAAACGACCTCATCCACATCGGCAAGCCCATCGAAATGGACGTACAGGAATTCTTCAAACAGCTGGAAGTCCTGGCAGCATACGGCTACGCCAACAGCGAAAAGATCCGAGACATCGTAGCCGCGATCGTACCGACCTATCACTCGGCGGATTCCGACCTGAAGCTGCATAAGAAGGTGTATGAGGAGCTGATGAGTGAGGCGGCTGTGGCTGCGGAGAAGTGATCAAGCATAAATTGAAAGTACATAAAAAGAGGTAGAGAGCCATGTTCAAAGAAAGTAACAAGTTTGAAAAATTTGAATCAAAAGTCTGGTTAAGCAGTCCAACAATGCATGGACCGGAAATTGAATATGTAAAAGAAGCATATGAAACAAACTGGATGTCTACAGTAGGAAAAAACATTAATGAAGTAGAAAAACTTGCCTGTGAATATATCGGCTGTAAATATGCAGTAGCTTTATCAGCAGGAACGGCTTCCTTACATCTGGCTATGAAACTGGCTGGAATTGAAGCATATGGTATGCCAAAAGTTGGTCATGGAGCATTGGAAGGAAAGAAAGTTTTCTGCTCCGATATGACTTTTGCTGCAACAGTAAATCCGGTTGTATACGAAGGTGGAGAACCGGTATTTATTGATACAGAGTATGATACCTGGAACATGGATCCGGAAGCATTGGAAAAAGCCTTTGAAATCTATCCTGATACGAAGGTTGTGGTTATTGCACATCTTTACGGAACTCCGGGAAAGATAGATGAATTAAATGCAGTGATCCGAAAGCATGGAGCTATTTTGATCGAGGATGCGGCAGAATCTATGGGAGCCACATACAAAGGGGTTCAAACAGGTACGTTTGGAAAGTATAATACGATTTCTTTTAATGGAAACAAGATCATTACAGGAAGTTCAGGCGGATGTTTCCTGACAGATGATGAAGAAGCTGCAAATAAAGTACGTAAATGGTCAACGCAGGCCAGAGAGAATGCTGCATGGTACCAGCATGAAGAACTGGGATATAACTATCGAATGAGCAATGTGGTTGCTGGCGTTGTACGTGGGCAGTTTCCATATTTAAATGAACACATTGCACAGAAAAAAGCAATCTATGAGAGATATAAAGAGGGATTAAAAGGATTACCAGTATCCATGAATCCAATGAATCTGGAAAATTCTGAGCCAAATTACTGGCTGTCTTGTCTGATTATTGATAAGGAAGCAATGTGCAAGCAGGTTCGTGGCGAGCAGGACGTCTGCTACATAAAAGAAACAGGAAAAACATGTCCGGCAGAAATTTTGGAAGCAATTGCATCTATTAATGCAGAAGGACGCCCAGTTTGGAAACCGATGCATATGCAGCCGATTTATCGTCTGAATCCATTTGTTGTAAAAGACGGAAATGGAAGAGCCAGATCGAATGCATATATTGCAGGCAGCGTGTCTGATGTTGGAATGGATATTTTCAACCGAGGTCTGTGTCTGCCTAGTGATAATAAGATGACAGTGGAGCAGCAGGAGAGGATCATTGAGGTTATTCGGGCTTGTTTTGAATAGTATTCAAGGGGAATGAGATTGTGTCTAAAAAGAAAAAATTGGGTCTTCTGGCAGGAAGTACAGCAGTAACGACTGCGACAACAGCACATGCAATGAAAAAGGAAGCAGATAAGACTACATATACTGCTGAATTAATGAGTGCGATTAAACCCCGTAAGATGGGATTTTATGAGAAGTATATAAAACGAGGGATGGATGTAATATGTGCATCTGCGGCAATTTTATGTTTTAGTCCGATTTATGCAGGAGTTGCTCTTTTAGTAAAAATAAAACTGGGATCACCAGTTATTTTTACGCAGGATCGTCCAGGTTTGGTAGATAAGAACGGAAGAGAAACGATTTTCAAAATGTATAAATTTCGTACGATGACAGATGAACGAGACGAAGAAGGAAATCTGCTTCCTGATGAAATAAGACTGACGAAGTTTGGCGCATGGTTAAGAAAGACAAGCCTAGATGAGCTGCCGGAAGCTTTTAACATCCTGAACGGAACGATGTCAGTAATTGGTCCAAGACCTCAGCTGGTAAGGGATATGGTATTTATGACGGATGAACAAAGAATGCGTCATACCGCAAAACCTGGCTTATCAGGACTGGCACAGGTTAATGGGCGAAATGCGATTACCTGGGAAGATAAATTGGAGTGGGATCAGAAATATATCAAAAAAGTTGGGCTGATAGAAGATATTAACATTATTTTAGAAACAGTCAAAAAGGCATTTATCAAGCAGGAAGGCATTTCACAGGATGATATGGCTACGGCAGAGGATTTTGGGGATTATCTGTTGAGAACAGGTAAGATTAGCTTGGAAGAATATCTGGAAAAACAAGAAATGGCAAAAGAAATTTTAATAAAGAGTGGGAAATAACATGAGTGATTTAGTGTCAATTATAATGCCGTCTTATAATACAGCACAATATATAACTGAAACAATACAATCAGTAATTGATCAGACATACCACAATTGGGAATTGATTATTGTGGATGATTGTTCAACAGATAATACTGACATAGTGATTGGAAAAATAAAGGATCCAAGAATCAGATATATAAAAAATGAAAAAAATTCAGGAGCAGCGGTTAGTCGGAATAGGGCGTTAAGGGAAGCTAATGGAAGATGGGTTGCGTTTTTGGATTCGGATGATTTGTGGAAACCAGAAAAACTGGAAAAGCAAATTTGTTTTATGATGAAAAATAGATATTATTTTTCATATACCAATTATGAAGAAATAGATGCTGATGGAAATAAAACAAATGTAATTGTTACAGGACCAAAAGTGATATCTAAAACAGGAATGTTTAATTACTGTTGGCCGGGATGTCTGACAGTTATGTATGATCGAAAAAAAATCGGTCTGGTTCAGATTGCAGATATAAAGAAGAATAACGACTATGCAATATGGTTGAAGATATGCAAAAAAACCAGATGTTATTTATTGGATGAAGTTTTGGCAGAATACAGACGTGGAAGAAGCGGAAGTATCAGTACACATGGATATAAAGAACTGATTAAATGGCATTATAGATTGTTTCGATTTGCTGAAAAAGAAAATCCTATATGTAGCTTAGTAAACACTATAAGAAATATGACATTTGGCTTATATAAAAAGAAACGATATGTAAAGAAAAATAGAAAATGAATGAATACACAAAACACTTTATCAGAGAAAATATTGTTAAAATATTGCTTAGCATTCCTAAAACAGTAATTTTTAACTTTAAAGTATTACCCGTAAAAAGTGCAATAAAAATGCCATTTATCGTATCTTATAATGTAAAACTGGGGGGTGACACGTGACAATTTTATTGTAGAAAAGAAGAATTTATCAACAGCATCTATGAGAATCGGATTTGGAGATTCTGCGAATGGATGTAGAGAAAGTAAAAAAGGTCTGATTCGGATTGTTAATGGAGGAAAAATTATTCTGAAAGGCACAGTTGGATTATCACAGGGAGTTGTTTTGTTAGTTAATAATTCGTCACTTGTATTGGGCGATCATTTTCGATGCAATTATTCTACTACTATTGACTGTACAGATGAAAATATAGTTTTTGGTAATGATGTTGTTTTGGGATGGAATGTGACTGTAAAAAACAATGATGGACATACAGTTATTCAAAACGGAAGGCAGAAGAAGAAAGCGGATTCTGTATATATTGGTAATCATGTTTGGTTATGTTCATATAGTACCGTATTAAAGGGTGTTAATGTTGGTAATCATTGCGTTGTTGGGTATGGTAGTTTACTTACCAAGGCAGAACCAGAGAATCATATATTTATACGCTGGTGTTCCAGTAAAACCGATGAGGAAAGAAATTAATTGGATAGAATGAATGGAAGAAAAAAATGCAAACTAAATGGATATATTATAATCATGCGTTAATTCCAGATATAGCACCGCATGAAACAATAGAAATTCCCAAATTTGACAAAAATTCAGGTGGGGGGATATCCTTTGCTTGCTCGATGGATTTCGGATTTCGATTGTGAATTAGCAACTCAATTTTGGTATATTATTAGAACTGGTTCATATGAGATAGAACAATTATCGAAATCCACTAGAAAACATATTAGGCAGGCGTTCAAAAAGTGTTATGTTAGGAAAATTGAAGATAATGAGATAGAGAAAATGTATTCCTGTTATCAAGCTGCATATAAACGATATGAAAAAGCAGACAATTTCAGAAGTTTTGAGTCTATAAAAGATGAGTTTTTAAATAGGAAAAATAAAAATATGTTCTATTATGGTGCTTTTGAATTAGAAACAAACAGTTTAATTGTTTTTTTTATCTGTACTTGCTATCAGGAATATTTTGAAATTAATATGTCGAAGTTTAATCCAGAATATATGGCACTACGTCCATCGGATGCTTTATATGATTTTGTTTTGAATTTATGGATGAACAAACCTGAAATTAAATATATAAGTAGTGATAGCAGAAGCCTTAATCATGAGACGAATGTACAGGAATATAAAATCAATACATTTGGATTTCATAAAGCGTATTGTAAAATGCATATTCAGTATCGTCCATGTATTTATCCAATTGTGAAGATTTTATACAGGTTTCGACATTTGTTAAAAAGATTAGATGGAAATAAACTCATTCATGCGATTAATACTGTTCTTCAAATGGAAGAAATCGCAAGGATGTAATTAGTAATCAAGAATAAGGAATGATCACAATGTATAAAATAGCAGTATCCGTCATTTGTTATGATAATGAAGAGGAAGTATTAGACTTTGCAGATAAATTGAGCAGACAAAAAGATTCTGAAAAAATTGTACTTTTAGTTACATGCAATAAGTGTATGAATGTAAAGAAACTAATAAATGATTTAAATGAAATTAAAATATCCTCACAGATATTTGAGCCAGGGGAAAATCTGGGATATTTACATGGATGTTTATATGGTTTTAAAGAGTTTGGCGAGGAATATGAATGGGCTGTTATATCAAATACAGATATTGATTTTGTATCAGATAGTTTTTTTTCAAAACTTCTGGATAATCATTATGATTCTAAAATAGGATGTATAGGACCAGATATTACTTTAAAAGTAACAGGAAAACAACAGAATCCGTTTGCTTTATCCAGACCAGGAAATGCACTGATGAAATTTAGAAAAGTGGTATATGCAAATTATTTCTTATACAGATTGTATTATGTATTATCGGATATAAAAAACAAAATCAGTCATACGGAAACGCGTAAGGAAAATGAATATGTATATGGAGTTCATGGAAGTGTAGTTATATTAAGAAAAGAGTGCATTGATAAATTCCTAGAAGATAGTATTCAGATATTTATGTATGGTGAAGAACTTTATATTGCTGAAAAGTTAAAAGAAAATCAATTTTTATCATATTATGATAAAAATTTGAAAATAATTCACAATGAAAATCAGAGTACAGGAAAAATAGCCAGTCAAAGAAAACAGAAATGGTGTAGCCAATCTATTAATTTTCTGGTTGAAAGATATTGGAAATAGATTTGAATTTATATTGTGAATAAAAATATAGAGGATGAAGGGAAATGAAAGCAAATTGTAATTATAGTGTTGCGCTATGTACATATAATGGCGAGCGGTACATAGCAGAACAGTTAAATAGTATTTTATCTCAGACTATTCCGCCAAAAGAAATTATTATTAGTGATGATGGTTCAAAGGATCAGACTTTAGAGATTGTTGATAATTTATTAAGTCATTGTTCTGTTAAATATAGAATTGTGAAAAATACAGGAACTCATGGAGTTACTAAAAATTTTTGTAATGCGATTTCAAGATGTTCAGAAAATATAATTTTCACATCTGATCAGGATGACGTTTGGGTTAATAACAAAGCTGAAATTATTCTCAAAATATTTGAAAATAACAATAAAGCATTGCTTGTATTTACGAATGGTGAATTAGTAGATCAGAATTTAAAACTATTGAATTGTGATATGTGGAAGTCTGTAGGAATTGCTACCGAAATGCTTGAAGAAAATAAGTGGTTTGAATATATGTTGAACCGTTGTTTTGTTACGGGCGCAGCAATGGCATTTAAGCGGGAGTTATTTTCAGAAAATGAGAAAATTCCATCTAGTTGGCTTCATGATGGGTGGCTTGCATGGAAAGCTGTTGCCAGAGGGGGGCTTGTCCCATGTCAGGATAAATTACTTCTATATCGACAGCATGGAGATAATGTTGTCGGTATGAGCAACGTAACTTCAATAACGAGAATAAAGAGTTATCTAAATAATTTTAAAATTATTAAAGAGACACATATCATTCGATATAACAGATATATTGAATTGAAAGATAAAATGGGTTATATGTTTTCTGAACAGCAACAAGAAAAATTAAACGCTTGCATTTTGTTTTGGAAAGATTTAGTAGAAAGTGATAAAAATTTAAAAAGATTAACACGTATTAAAATTATAAAAAAACATGTAAAAAATGGAGATTTTGAAAATTATTTTAATGGAAAAAAAGGAGCAATAAGGGAGTTTTTTGTAGCATTATTTTTATGATGTAAAGAATATGATTGTGAGGTGATAATTTGGGTGTGATGATACTGGAGTATATTGTATTTCTTGTAATAATGATAGTTTTATTATGGATAAACAAAACATTAAGACAATCTTTTTTTACTGTATCAAATTATTTGATTATTACATTTTCTGTAATAACTGGAGTACAAGTTATAGCATGTCTTTGGTTAAAATATGAAACCGCAACCATGGAATATTGGATGATATTAACGGTATTTATTGTTATTGCTTTATTAACAGATCTTGTTGCAAGTAGATTTGCGAAAAAAGTGTCATTTAATGGTATTAAATTAAAAAGTTCATGTGAAAGTACTTTTATGAGTAAACATGAAAAGAGATTTAATATTATATGTGTGTTTGCAGCAATGTACTCCGTCACTCATTTTATTTATTTAGCAGGTGGATTTCCGAAGATGTACTATGTTGTACAAGAACAATTTCAAAATCAATATTCGGCTGGATTGAATTTTTATATTCGGCTATTTATGATGATTGCAACAGCATATTATTTAGGATGTGCTAAGATATCCAAAAAAAACATTCTTCTAGGGTTGCTTTGTTTAATTCCAAATATACTTACATTTGTAAAGGGTATTGTATTTATTCCATGTTTAGCCAGTATTTTATTGAGATTAAAAAATGGAGATATAAAAATTTCACTAAAAGCTGGAATTACAATTGTTTTTGTGGGAATTATGGTATTTTTTGGTGTATATTTAGTTGAAATGAGTGTTTATGATCCGGATATATTATTAAAAATTGATACTTATCAGTTTATTGGTTCTAAATTAATTGATTATCTAATAGCAGGTGTCCAATCATTTAGTCAAAATATATCTACACATAATGTATATTCATTCAAACATTTGGATAATGTGACATTGGCTCCATTTATTAATTTTATGGCTAAATTTGGATTTGGAGAATCTATTGACACAGTTAATACAGTATGGCAGACTTTTGGGTTCAGTTCAATACGTGATATAAGTATTACATCAAATGTTAATACTTATGTTGGAACATTATATTTATATAATGGTATGATAATAGGAAATTTATTAAATATTTTATGGGTATTTATAACAAGTTTCATGGATGAAGTATTTTCAAAAAGAAACGATATTTTGACAGCATTATCTGCTTTATTTTGTGCAGCTTTTTCTCTTGGATGGTTTGAGTATTATTTTGTACATACATTTTGGGTGTATTTAATTGCTATAGCAATTTTAGTAAGTGTTATTTTAAAAATGAGAATTACTCCACAAAAACAAAATAGAACAGGAAGATATTTTAATGGATAATAAATCTATTAGTGTAAAGAAAAATTTTATATATAACTCTGCCTTTCAGGTATTAATTTTGTTAGTTCCTTTTGTGACAACTCCGTATGTTTCAAGAGTTTTGGGTGCGGATAACATTGGAAAATACAGTTATGCATCAGCAATGGTTACATATTTTACTTTGCTGGCTGCATTAGGTTCAACTATTTATGGGCAAAGAAAAATTGCGTATTATCGCGACAATAAAGAAGAAATGAGTCAAGTATTTTGGAATACCTTTTTCTTCCGTTGCGTTATGAGTTTAATTTCATTCATCTTATATTTTATATATGCAATTTTTTTTGAAGGATTAAATCTGATTAACATTATTATTGCACTTAGTATATTAAATGTTACATTTGATATTTCGTGGTTTTATCAAGGTATTGAGGATTTTAAAAGTGTAGTAATAAGAAATTTGATAGTCAGGATTATATGTCTTAGTGGAATTTTTATTTTTATAAAGACAGCAAATGATACGTGGAAATATGTACTGATTTTGATGCTGGCCCAGATTTTAGGAAGTCTTTCGATGTGGCGAGTGATGCCTCAATACATATGCTTTGTGAAAAGAATTAATCCATTTGACGGGTTTAAGGATATTTTATTGATTTTTTTACCATCTATTGCAATTCAAGTATATACGATTCTTGATAAGAGTATGATTGGATGGATTACTGGTTCAGATTATGCTAATGGTTGTTATGAACAATCAGAGAGAATCGCGCGCCTTGCAATGACTGTTGTAACTTCTATAGGTACGGTTGTTCTTCCACGAGTAGCTAATCTGTTTCAAAAGTCTAATCTTGATGAAGCAAAAAGATATGTATATCAGGCATTTCGGGTTGTGTGGCTGCTTGCGATTCCTATTATGTTTGGTTTGATGGGGGTTTCATCGGTATTTATACCTTTATTTCTGGGATCTGGCTTTGATGATGCAATAGGGCTGTTGTGTATTTTTTCCATTTTAGTATTGGTTGTGAGTTTAGCATATGTGACTGGAATATCTTATCTGATACCTACCAAACAGCAAAATGTTTATACCGCAGCAGTTACTATAGCGGCAATTGTAAATTTCTGTATGAATCTTATATTGATTCCAAGAGTCGGGGTGTTTGGCGCAGCAATTGCATCAATTGTAGCGGAAACAATAGGAACTGCTATTCAAATTATATATTGTATATCAAAGAAACAATTGAATGCCAAACAGATTTTTGTGCCTTGTTGGAAGTATCTCTTATCTGGAAGTATCATGCTATTGTTTGTAGAGACATTGAAAACGAAGTTCTCAGGCGGTATTGTTTCATTATGCGTTCTGATTTGTACAGGCGGATTGAGTTATGTTGGTGTTTTATTAATATTAAGAGATAGATTTTTCATTGACAATATAAACAAGATTTTAAAAAGGAAGTAATAGAAATGGGACAGATAAAAGTAACAAAAGCATCAATTGAAGGATTATATGTGATTGAGCCTGCTGTTCACGGAGATGAACGAGGCTACTTCATGGAAACATATAATCTTAATGATATGAAAGAAGCTGGGCTTAATCTGCATTTTGTTCAAGACAATCAAAGTATGAGTACTAAGGGGGTATTACGAGGACTTCATTTTCAAAAACAATATCCGCAAGGTAAACTTGTAAGGGTTATCAGAGGATCTGTATTTGATGTTGCAGTTGATTTAAGAGCTAACAGTAGAACATATGGACAGTGGTATGGTGTTGAACTTACTGAAAAAAACAAAAAACAATTTTATATTTCTGAAGGATTTGCGCATGGATTCTTGGTGTTAAGTGACATGGCAGAGTTTTGTTATAAATGTACCGATTTTTATCATCCAGGAGATGAAGGTGGTCTTGCATGGAATGATCCTGAGATTGGAATTACTTGGCCGGAATTGAAGGGAGAATATAACGGTACAGCATCTGGAAAAGGATATACGTTGAATGATGGAACGAAGCTTAATTTGTCAGATAAAGATCAAAAATGGCAGAGACTTAAGGAAACATTCAAATTTTAGTTTCATTTTATGATAAATGAAGAAAGGCATAAAATATGAAAGTTGCAGTAGCAGGAACAGGATATGTTGGTTTATCCATAGCGACATTGTTATCACAGCATCATGAAGTAATGGCAGTTGATATTATTCCGAAAAAAATAGAAAAAATTAATAAGAGAATCAGTCCGATTCAGGATGAGTATATTGAGAAGTACTTAACAGAAAAAGAATTAAATTTGACAGCTACACTGGATGCAGAGGAGGCATATAAGGATGCGGATTTTGTTGTCATTGCCGCTCCGACGAATTATGATAGTAAGAAGAATTTCTTTGATACTTCTGCAGTAGAGGCAGTTATTAAGCTAGTGATTCAGTATAATCCGGATGCGGTAATGATCATTAAGTCTACGATCCCAGTTGGTTTTACAGCCAGTGTCAGAGAGAAGTATCATTGTGACAATATTATTTTCAGTCCAGAGTTTCTTAGGGAATCAAAGGCGCTATATGATAATTTATATCCATCCAGAATTATCGTGGGAACTGATGTACAGAACGCAAGGCTTGTAAAGGCAGCCAATACTTTTGCAGGAATGTTGCAGGAAGGTGCAATTAAAGAAAACATTGATACTTTGATTATGGGATTCACTGAAGCAGAGGCGGTTAAACTTTTTGCAAATACATATCTGGCACTGAGGGTATCTTATTTTAATGAACTTGACACTTATGCTGAGATGAAAGGACTGAATACACAGCAGATTATTAACGGAGTATGTCTGGATCCGCGTATTGGTTCTCATTATAATAATCCATCCTTTGGATATGGTGGATATTGTTTGCCGAAAGACACGAAGCAGCTTTTGGCAAACTATGAAGATGTTCCACAGAATATGATGTCTGCCATTGTAGAATCTAACAGAACGAGGAAAGACTTTATTGCCGACAGAGTTTTACAGAAGGCAGAATACTATGCTTATGGTGATGAAAATACTTATGATGTTTCAATGGAAAAAGAGGTTGTAATTGGTGTATATCGTCTTACCATGAAATCAAATTCAGATAATTTCCGTCAGTCTTCTATACAAGGTGTGATGAAGCGCATTAAAGCCAAAGGTGCCACCATTATTGTTTATGAACCGACATTAGAGGACGGGACAACATTTTTTGGAAGTAAAATTGTAAATGATCTTGAGGCATTTAAAGAGCAGAGTCAGGCGATTATTGCAAATAGATATGATAAATGTCTGGATGATGTAAAAGAACGAGTATACACAAGAGATATCTTTTACAGAGATTAAAAGATAAGTTATAAATTTAAATGGATATTTATAAAACAATTACTAAGCACAATCCCAGTTGGGGAATAACAGGGGGTTGTTGGTTTTTCGTATTTTTATTGTGTTTTAGCCGGATCATAAAACAGTCATACAAAAGTAACAGAATTAACTTTTCACAAAGTCTGGCGTATATTGCAATTTATATATTTCTTTGGACGGTATTGGAGTCTACAGTTTTTACTCGCATTCCACAGGCATATCCTCAATATGAACTTCATATATTCTGGTCCTGGAAAGCATTTTTTGTATATCATGACAATGAGATGCTGAAGGAAAATATTCTAAATTGCATATTATTGATGCCGTATGGCTGTTTATTGCCAGGTGCTTTAGATAAGAGAATCAGCTGGAAAAGAGGTTTGGTGATTGGAATGGGAACATCGTTTGTGATAGAACTATTGCAGTTGATCACCTGCCGAGGATTGTTTGAGTTTGATGATATTATCCACAATGGGGTTGGATGTATGATGGGAGCTGTTTTGGGTTCCTGGTGTTGGCTGAGAATGCTAAAGAAATTTAAAATGCTCAGGAAGCCTCACGCTTCCTGAGCATTTTCTCAATCATCATTTCTCCCGCAATTTCAGAACATCCTCAAGTGGCAACCCTGAAAATCTGGAGATATCTTCAGGTGAGAATCTGGAATCCTCTAGCATGCGCTGTGCAGTAAGTAAAGCATGGTCCTGAAGACCTTCAGTACGTCCGGCCAGATGACCTTCGGCGCGTGCGTCATCGTACATTTCCTGAACAGCCTGACACATATTAACGCTCCTTTCTGTTTCCGTGAAACGTAAATGGATACCTGTTATGGAATCGATGCTCCGGGCTGCTTTGAGCTCGAGCGACTGGAAACCGGAGTTCTCGGACGTGAGCTCCTTAAGTTTCCGTTTGTCTTTGACATATTTGATGAAGAGCATGACTTCCCGTAGATTGCTCTGGAGGTTATTGAGTTCCTCATCTTTTATCTTAGCAGGTGAGAAGAGATTGATCCGATAATCGGGGACCAGAGAAAGGATCTCGGAATCCTGGACAGAGAGCATTTCGTGGAGGCTCCTGGGAGCTTTCCAGGTATCGGAGCCGAAGTATACGACTACGGTGATGACCGGAATCAGCCGGTCATCCTTGTAGAAGCCGGTGAGATATTCTCCGGATGTGGAGGGCCATTGCTTTGCTTCTCTGTGGGTTGTCAGTCATGTAATCTTTGGTGATGGTATCCTTTGTACCTATAGGTTTCACCACCTTCGATCTTGTTATGTGATCAGAGTTATTTTATCATCTGATCCATTTTCAGGGTAACATAGTTCATTGCTTTTGGAAAGAGGATTTTGTGAAAAAGCTTCAGAGCTGCGCAGGTAAAGCGGATATGTTTGTCGAACGGAGTCGAAATAAATCAATAGACAAAAAGAGCGTATTGTGCTACTCTGAAAGCACGAATCACGTGGCAATTGGCATATTTGTATGTGATTTTTCGCATTGAAAGGGAGTGGAACGCGGAATATGAAGAGACCGAAGCTACCGGTGGGAATTGAGAATTTTCAGGAAATTCGTCAGGCGGATTTTTATTATGTAGATAAGACCAGGCTTATCGAACAATTGATCGATCAGTGGGGGAAAGTAAATCTCTTTACAAGACCTCGGCGTTTTGGGAAAACATTGAATATGAGTATGCTTCGTTGTTTCTTCGAGATTGGGGCAGATGAAGCGCTGTTTGAAGGTCTTTATATTTCCCGGAAACAAGAACTGTGTGAACAGTATATGGGGAAATTTCCGGTAGTGTTTTTATCGCTGAAGAATGTTGATGGACTTACCTTTGAGAATGCACGCTATCAGCTGACAGAACTGGTAGGCAGAGAGGCCAGTCGTTTTCTGTTTTTATTGGAGAGTGACAGACTGACAGAAACGGATAAAGATATATATCGTACATTGATCTCTGTGGAGAATGGACGATATTCTATGGATGAAAATATTCTTTCTTCTGCGTTGCAGATATTGTCTCAGTTGTTGCATAAGCATTATGGGCAGAAGACGATCATTCTTATAGATGAATATGATGTTCCTCTGGATAAGGCTTTTCAGCATGGATATTATAAAGAAATGGTGCTCATGATACGTGGTGTGTTCGGACAGGCACTTAAGACTAACGATTCTCTGTATTTTGCAGTATTAACAGGGTGTCTTCGCGTGTCTAAAGAGAGTATTTTTACAGGACTTAATAACTTCAAAGTGCTTTCGATCACGGATCATCGATTTGATGAGCATTTTGGTTTCACAGATGATGAGGTCTGCAGATTGCTTACAGCATATGGCATGGAGGATCATCTTTCCGAAACAAAGGAATGGTATGATGGATATCATTTTGGAAATACGGATGTGTACTGCCCATGGGATGTGATCAATCATGTAGATTGTCTGCGTGGGAATCCGGATGCGGAGCCGCTGTCTTACTGGATCAATACCAGTGGGAATGAACTGGTAAGGAGATTTATTGACAGGGCAGATAAGACTACAAGAGATGAGATAGAGCGTCTGATCGCAGGTGAGTCTATTGAGAAAACGGTCCGTATGGAGTTGACCTATGATGAAATCGATAACAGTCTGGATAATCTCTGGAGTGTATTATTTACTACAGGATATCTTACACAGGCGGGGAAGACCGAACGGGGAGTGTATCGTCTGACCATTCCGAACAGGGAGATAAGAGAAGTTTATGTGCTTCAGATAAAGGAATGGTTTGAACGCGCAGTGCTGAAAGAGGCGGAGCCGACGAAAAATCTGCTGAAAGCAATAAAAGAAGGGAATGCAGGTGAGATTGAGGAACGCCTTACAAAGATTCTGGGAAATACGATCAGTATTTTTGATACAAAAGGACGAAATGAAGAAAAAGAAATTTTTTATCATGGACTTTTGTTGGGGCTTTTGCGTAGTGATCCAAACTGGCTTGTTCAGTCTAATGCGGAATCTGGAGATGGTTTTGCAGATATTCTGGCAGAACCGGAAGATCCGGATGCCGGGATCGTTATCGAGCTGAAGTATTCTCAGACTTTTTCAGGACTGCAAAATGCATGTGAAAGAGCGCTGGCACAGATCAGAGAAAAGCGGTACGATGAACGGTTACGTAATGAAGGAAGAAATAATATTCTGGCGTATGGAGTTGCTTTTTGTAAGAAGCGATGTAAAGTGGCTGTTCAGAGGCTGTAAATCTGCTGGAAATATAGATAATATTATTGATGTTCATACAGAAAGGTAAGAACAATTCTGATCGATCTGTATGACACATCAATATACAAGATAAGTTATAAGTATTAACATACAAAGGAGAACTGGAAATGGGAAAATATTTTGGTACAGATGGCTTCCGTGGAGAAGCGGGTGTTTCGTTAACTGCAGATCATGCTTTCAAGATCGGGCGTTTTCTGGGATGGTATTATAATGAGCTGCGCAGAAGAGCGGGGGAGACGGCTGCGGCCAGGATCGTGATCGGCAAGGATACCCGACGTTCCAGCTATATGTTTGAGTATTCACTGGTTGGAGGACTGGTGGCGTCTGGAGCGGATGCTTATCTTCTCCACGTGACAACAACACCGTCTGTGGCTTATGTTGCCCGTACCGATGGCTTTGACTGCGGTATCATGATCTCTGCCAGCCATAATCCTTATTATGATAACGGGATCAAGCTGATCAACGGCCAGGGTGAGAAGATGGAGGAGGAGATCATCGCTCTGGTGGAGGATTATCTGGATGATCGTCTTCAGCTGTTCGGAGAGAAATGGCATGAGATTCCTTTTACAAAGGGCGGTGAGATCGGCAGGACGGTGGATTATTCGGCAGGCCGGAACCGTTACATAGGATATCTGATCTCCTTGGGAGTATATTCCTTTAAGGGAATGCGGATTGGTCTGGACTGTGCCAACGGAAGTGCATGGAATATCGCAAAGGCGGTTTTTGATGCGCTGGGAGCGAAGACTTATGTGATCAATGCTGAGCCGGATGGCACCAATATCAATAACAATGCCGGTTCCACCCATATCGAGGGTCTCCAGAAGCTTGTAGTGGAGAAGGGGCTGGATGTTGGCTTTGCCTACGACGGAGATGCGGACCGCTGTCTCTGTGTGGATGAGAAGGGAAATGTGGTTAGCGGGGATGCGATCCTTTATGTGTACGGTCGTTATATGAAGGAGCGCGGAAAGCTTCTCACCAATACGGTTGTAACCACGGTAATGTCCAATTTCGGGCTTTACAAGGCTTTTGATGCTCTTGATATCGATTATGCGAAGACTGCAGTAGGGGATAAATATGTTTATGAATATATGATGCAGAATGGCTGCCGTATTGGTGGTGAGCAGTCCGGGCACATTATTTTTTCCAAGTATGCATCTACCGGGGATGGCATCCTTACAAGTCTGAAGATGATGGAAGTTATAATGGCAAGGAAGAAAAAGCTCAGTGAGCTTACCGCTGATCTGGCGATCTATCCCCAGGTTCTTGAGAACGTGCGTGTCCATGACAAGGCAGCAGCGCAGGCAGATGTGGATGTGCAGGCAGCAGTAGAGAGTGTGGCTGAGGCGCTTGGAGACACCGGAAGGATCCTGGTGAGAGAATCCGGCACAGAACCTCTGCTTCGTGTTATGGTAGAGGCAGAGAGTGAGGAGCTTTGCAGAAAATATGTGGACCAGGTGGTTGAGATCGTCCGTAAGAAGGGGCATGTGGCAGAGTGATGTCCTGGATGCAGACCGCAGGTGTCTGAAGAACGGAGCAGTCAGAAGAATATAAAAATGCAATAAGAGGAGAAAAAAATCATGTGTGGAATTGTAGGTTTTACAGGCAGGCATCAGGCAGCACCCATCCTTCTGGACGGGCTTTCCAAACTAGAATACAGAGGATATGATTCCGCCGGCATCGCAGTGCGTGACGGGGAAAAGGATATTGAGATCATTAAGGCGAAGGGCCGTCTGAAGGTCCTTCTGGAGAAAACAAACGCAGGTGAATCTGTTCCGGGTATGTGCGGGATCGGTCATACCCGCTGGGCAACTCACGGAGAACCATCAGAGGTCAATGCCCATCCTCATGTCAGTGATAACGGAAATGTGGCAGCTGTGCATAACGGTATTATCGAGAATTACCAGGAGCTGAAGGAGAAGCTTCTCCGCAGGGGATATTCTTTTTATTCTTCCACAGATACGGAGGTTGCTGTGAAGCTGGTGGATTATTACTACCAGAAATACGGCGGATCTCCGGTTGAGGCAGTGCGTCATGCCATGGTGCGTATCCGTGGTTCCTATGCGCTGGTAATGATGTTCCGTGATTATCCGGAAGAGATCTTTGTAGCGAGAAAAGACAGCCCTATGATCCTGGGTGTGGAGAATGGAGAATCCTATATCGCATCGGATGTTCCTGCGATCCTGAAGTATACAAGAAATGTTTATTATATCGGAAATCTGGAGCTGGCATGTGTAAAACCGGGTGAGATCACTTTTTACAATCTGGATGGTGAGGAGATCGAGAAGGAGCCTAAGATCATTGAGTGGGATGCAGAGGCAGCGGAGAAAGCCGGTTTTGAGCATTTCATGATGAAGGAGATCCATGAGCAGCCGAAGGCAGTCGCAGATACACTGAATTCCGTTATCCGGGAGGACAAGCTGGATCTGACAGAGATCGGTCTGGATGATGAGAGGATCCGCAGCATCAGCCAGGTTTATATCGTGGCCTGCGGCTCTGCTTACCATGTGGGAATGGCTGCACAGTATGTGATCGAGGATCTTGCAGGTCTTCCGGTGCGTGTGGAGCTTGCTTCGGAGTTCCGTTACCGGAAGCCGCTTCTGGATCCTGCCGGCCTGGCAGTGATCATCAGTCAGTCCGGTGAGACTGCGGACAGTCTGGCTGCGCTTCGGGAATGTAAGGAGAAGGGGATCCGCACGCTGGCTATTGTCAATGTGGTGGGCTCTTCCATTGCAAGAGAGGCGGATCATGTATTTTACACACTTGCAGGACCGGAGATCTCGGTTGCTACCACCAAGGCGTACAGTACACAGCTGATCGCTTCCTATGTGCTGGCATTGCAGATGGCACTGGTCCGCGGAAAGATCTCAGAGGAGCAGTGTGAGTCCTACATTAAGGAACTGAAGACACTTCCGGACAAGATCGGCAGGATCATCGAGGATAAGGAAAGGCTTCAGTGGTTTGCCTCCAAGCAGGCCAATGCAAAGGATATCTTTTTTATCGGAAGAGGGATCGATTATGCCATCAGCCTTGAGGGCAGCCTTAAGATGAAGGAGATCAGCTACATCCATTCTGAGGCGTATGCGGCTGGCGAGCTGAAGCATGGCACCATTTCCCTGATCGAGGACGGCACCCTTGTGATCGGTGTCCTGACACAGCCGGAGCTTTATGAGAAAACAGTCAGCAACATGGTGGAGTGCAGGAGCCGTGGGGCGTATCTGATGGGGCTTACTACGTTTGGAAACTATAATATCGAGGATACTGCAGATTTTACGGTTTATATCCCGAAAACAGACCCGCATTTTGCAACTTCTCTGGCAGTGATCCCGCTGCAGCTTCTGGGTTACTATGTCAGTGTAAATAAAGGTCTGGATGTGGATAAGCCGAGAAATCTTGCCAAGAGTGTTACCGTGGAATAAGGAGATCCATTTCACAGAAGGAACATTTTAGCGGCAGTTCCGTGACATCGTGAGAGCATAAAAGGATCATGATATCACGGAACTGTTTTTGCATTTGGCGATTTACGATATTTCTTGCTTTTATCAGTAAAAAAGCGTAAAATGATTAGGATATTTGAATCTGTACAGAGAGTGTCCATATGTAATATTCTCTGTACCATCAAAAATGGAGGATTGCATATGAGAAAAATGGGGAAACATATCCCAGGGCTGATCGTGACGCTTGTGGTTCTGATCACAGCAATCGTATTTGCGGTCATGCTTCTGAATATGAAGGTGATCCCGACGAAGTTCATTGCAGTGATCGGACTGGTAATGCTGGTCCTGATCGTGATCGTCGGGGCGCTTGTATGGAGTACGGATGGTAAGATAAGATTTGTAGTGGGAGTGATCCTGGCAGCAGTTTTTGCAGCAGTATTCATTCTCGGAAGTATGTATGTTTATAAGACACATTCCACACTGGCAGGGATCTCCGGTGTGAACACAGAGATTACGGAGGTCGGCATTTATGTCCGTGCAGATGATTCTGCAGATTCCATAGAGGCTACAGCAGATTATGTGTATGGTGTGCTGACAGATCTTGACAGAGCCAATTCGGACAAGGCTATCCAGGAAGTGGATTCCGAGACAGGCAAGACTGTGCAGGTCCAGGAGTATGCAGGACTTACAGAGCTGGTTGACGGTCTTCTGAACGGACAGACAGGTGCGATCGTGCTGAACAGCGCATATTTAAGTGTTATTGAAGAGATGGATGGATATTCCGATATTTCTTCCAGGATCAAAGAGCTGACCGTGAAGAAGGTGGAGACGACCATTGAGCCCCAGGAGACAGAGGCGAAGGCTGAAGAGCGTACCAATGACGGTTCTGTATATACCATCTTTATCAGTGGTATCGACAGCCGCAGCGGCCTTGTTGCAAAGAGCCGAAGCGATTCCAATATCATTGCTACGGTAAATACAGCTACCAGACAGGTGCTTCTGGTTTCCACACCTCGTGATTATTTTGTACCGCTTTCTATTTCAGGCGGACAGAGAGATAAGCTGACACATGCAGGTATCTATGGTATCAATGTATGTATGGATACTCTGGGAATGCTTTATAATGAGGATATCAACTATTATTTCCGTATCAACTTTGCGGGATTTGAGCAGCTGATCAATTCGCTTGGCGGAGTTACTGTTTATTCTGACTATGACTTTGATTCCAAGAATGAGACAGGATATCACTTCAATCAGGGAGAGAACTACCTGAACGGTGAGCAGGCTCTGGTATTCAGCCGTGAGCGTTATGCCTTTAAAGAGGGCGACCGTCAGCGTGGCAAGAACCAGATGGCAGTGATCAAGGGTGTGATCAACAAGGCTCTTTCACCGGAGCTTCTGAAGAATTATTCTTCTGTTCTTTCCAGCATCCAGGGATGCTTTGAGACCAATATCTCCTACGAGGAGATCGCCAGACTGCTCCAGCAGCAGTTGAACAACGGCGGTGACTGGAACATCGTAAGCTACAGTGTAAATGGTACCGGTGACACACAGAAGCCGTATTCTATGAGCCAGAAGGCTTACGTTATGATTCCGGATGAGTCTACCGTTCAGAAGGCGGAGGCCATGATGAAGAAGGTTCGTGACGGAGAGACTGTTTCCCAGGAGGAGGCAGACAGTGCAACATCAGCGGCAGCAACTACGGATAATGATGCACAGGCAGCTGCAGAGGGAAGTACAGCAGAAGCGCAGGGTGAGACTGCAGATGCCACACAGAATGGCACAGCAGATGCCCAGGCAGCAGACGGAACTGTTGCACAGCAGTAAGATAAAATTATTAAATTTTAGCATAAGAACAGCCGGGGAAGCGTAAAGCTTTCCACCGGCTGTTTTTTCATGAGAAACAGAACGAAAAAAATCCACCGGCGATCACCGATGGATTTTTTTTTACAGGATCTCTTTCAGATATCTTTCCAGGGCATCCTGCCATGTTGGAAGTGGCTGAAAGCTGTTTTTTACAAGCTTGGATTTATCCAGGCGGCTGTTGAATGGACGTACAGCCTTGGAAACGCCGTACTCTGCAGTTGTGACAGGAGATACCTCTACTTTTTCGTATTCCTTGTGGCCGAGGGCAGCAGCCTGGCGGAAGATCTCTTTAGTGAAATCATACCAGCTGATGAAGCCGCCTTCGTTGGTTGCGTGATAGTAGCCGTATTTCTCTGTCTCGACCATGTCTACCAGAAGACGTGCAAGGTCGTAGGTGTAGGTCGGAGTTCCGATCTGGTCACTGACTACGGTAAGCTTGTCATGGGTTTTTCCCAGATTTACCATGGTACGGATAAAGTTTTTGCCGTTTTTGCCGAATACCCATGCAATACGTACGATAAAGAATTTATCTACAGTGCCGGATACTGCCAGTTCACCGTCAAGCTTGGTCTGACCGTATACGTTCTGTGGAGCGTAGTCCTTGCAGTCCGGATCCCATGGTGTGGTTCCCTGGCCGTCAAAAACGTAGTCTGTGGAAATATACATCATCTTGATGCCAAGCTCCTTGCAGATGTCCGCAATGTTCTGTGTTCCTACAACATTGACAAGACGTACCTTCTCACGGTTTTCCTCGTCCTCTGCAGCGTCTACGGCTGTCCATGCGGCACAGTGTACCACTGCATCAGGCTTTACCTCACGGATGGTTTTTGCTACCGCTTCTTTATCTGTGATATCAAGCTGCACATAAGGCATGGTGGTAACAGGAGTACCATCAGCGATGCCGCTGTAGGAAGGAGCAATGTCACTTCCTACGCCTTCATGTCCACGGCCGGACAGTTCATTCATTACGTCATGGCCAAGCTGGCCGCCAACACCTGTTACGAAAAATCTCATGCTTTAACCTCCTCGCGGTTTCCATACATTTTTTCGTAGTAGTTCTGATACTCACCGGAGATGATAGTTTCCCACCATTCCTTGTTGTCAAGGTACCATTTGATGGTCTTTTTGATTCCGTCTGCGAATTTTGTTTCAGGAAGCCATCCAAGCTCGTTGTGGATCTTGGTCGGGTCGATAGCGTAGCGCATGTCATGGCCTTTACGGTCTGCTACATGTGTGATCAGGCTTTCCGGTTTGCCAAGCTCCTTGCAGATCAGTTTTACGATATCGATGTTTTTCATCTCGTTATGTCCGCCTACATTGTAAACCTCGCCTACACGTCCTTTGTGGATGATCAGGTCGATGGCACGGCAGTGATCCTCAACATAGAGCCAGTCGCGGACATTTTCACCCTTTCCGTAAACCGGGAGTGGTTTGTCGTTCAGAGCGTTGGCGATCATCAGCGGGATCAGCTTTTCCGGGAAGTGATACGGGCCGTAGTTGTTGGAGCAGCGGCTGATGGTCACAGGCAGGCCGTAGGTTCTGTGGTATGCGAGAACAAGAAGGTCAGCACCTGCTTTAGAGGAGCTGTACGGGCTGCTTGTATGGATCGGAGTTTCCTCTGTGAAGAAGAGGTCCGGTCTGTCAAGCGGAAGATCTCCGTAAACCTCGTCTGTGGAAACCTGATGATAACGCTGGATTCCGTATTTACGGCAGGCATCCATGAGAACAGCAGTACCCTTGATGTTGGTGTCAAGGAATACCTCCGGGTTTTCGATGGAACGGTCTACGTGGCTCTCAGCTGCGAAGTTTACCACGATGTCCGGATGCTCCTCTTCGAAAAGCTTGTAAACAGAGTCACGGTCTGTGATGCTTTCCTTTACAAAGCGGAAGTTCGGCTTGTCCATGACCGGTGCAAGAGTGGAAAGGTTTCCGGCATAGGTCAGGCAGTCCAGGCATACGATACGGTAATCCGGATGAGCCTCCATCATATGAAAAATAAAGTTGCTTCCGATAAATCCGGCGCCGCCGGTAACGATGATTGTCATAAAAAATCTCCTTTATAATAAATGATTGATCTTATACGGATTCCGTCGAAACGGAGTCCGCAGGTAAATGCAGTGTCGGAAAATCAGATCGGCTTAGTGAAGCGCGTCCAGATATTTTCCGTCCAGAACATCCTTGAGATACTGGCCATACTGGTTTTTCTTAAGGATTTCGTAAACCTTGAGCACGTCCTCCTTTGTGATCCAGCCATTTAAGTAAGCAATCTCCTCAAGGCAGGCGATCTTGCGGTGCTGATGCTGCTCCATGGTTTTTACGAAGTTGGTTGCCTCTACAAGGCTTTCGTGTGTACCGGTATCCAGCCATGTGAAGCCCTGGCCCAGAAGCTCAACGTTCAGCTGTCCCTTCTCAAGGTAGATACGGTTCAGGTCAGTGATCTCAAGCTCGCCTCTTGCGCTTGGCTTCAGATTTTTTGCGTACTCTACAACCTTGTTGTCGTAGAAGTAGAGACCGGTTACACAGTAGTTGCTTTTTGGCTTTTCCGGTTTCTCTTCAATGGAAACAGCTTTTCCGTTCTGGTCGAATTCCACGATGCCGAAACGCTCCGGATCATCTACATAGTATCCGAAAACAGTGGCACCTTTGCCTGTTTCTGCATTGTCTACAGCAGCTTTCAGGCGCTTTTTGAGGCCATGTCCTGCGAAGATGTTGTCACCAAGGACCATACATACGGTGTCGTTGCCGATGAATTCCTCGCCGATGATAAATGCCTGGGCAAGTCCGTCCGGGCTTGGCTGTACAGCGTAGGTAAGGTTGACACCGAACTGATGGCCGTCACCGAGAAGCTCCTCAAATCTCGGGGTATCCTGCGGGGTGGAGATGATCAGAATATCACGGATGCCTGCGTTCATAAGAACAGACATAGGATAGTAGATCATCGGTTTGTCAAAGATCGGCAGAAGCTGTTTGGAGGTCACCATGGTAAGTGGGTAAAGACGGGTTCCGGAGCCTCCGGCTAAAATAATTCCTTTCATATGTTTTCTCCTTTGCGTGATGATGTGCAGCATAAGTCGTGCCTGCACATAACTTTGTTACTGTAACTGTATTATAAAAGGTGACGCAAGGTCACCTTCAAGAGCTTTTTTCATATTTTTTATTTTTGGCTATTTTTCACAAAGAAATACGCCGGCATCCTTGGTAATGCGAAATCCTTTGGCAGTTTTTCTGGCGGTGTAGGCCCGGAATTCCTTGTAACGGTCTAGGATATACTGATTCTGGTTGCCGTGGCAGGAGAGGACGTAGGAGATCAGCGGCTCCGCATCCTGGACCAGAAGGCAGTCTTCATAAGAAAGCCACTGAGCCTTTGGGAAAAAAGGCGCCAGGATACTCTGGCCGTTTTCACGTCCGAACCGTTCATAAAGCCGGTCTGCGGAAAGCACGATCCGTTCATCAAAATCCTGCACCAGCTGGCTGACCTCCTGCATATGTGCCTTTCCGTAAGCACTGCAGAGAAATCTTCCGCCGGGAGCGAGGACACGGCGGACTTCCTTCAGGACGGAGGGAATATCATCACAGTAAAAAAGCACGTGATTGGCGATCACCAGATCAAAGCTTTCGTCCTTGCAGGGGATTTTTCGGCAGTCAAAGGCCCGGAATGCAAACCGGGTATCCGAGGAACCGATGGCTCGTCTGGCATCGCGGAGCATACCGCTGGAAATATCGGAAAGTGTGATGGAGATATCCTCCGGCAGAAGGGAAAGGTTGTCGGTCCATAACGTTCCGTCTCCGCAGCCCAGCTCCAGAATACGAAGACCGGGTGAGATCCGGCACTGCTCAAAGATCCAGGGAAACCATCCCTGTTTGTTCTGGGAGTACAGGCTGTGGAGGTTGATCCTGGAGGAAATGTTGGTGGCATTCTGATACTGATTCTTGAGGCTTTTTTCCATGCCGGTCAGGTGGATCAGGTTCAGCATCTGGCTCCAGTCAATGGTGTGCTGTTCCTTTATCATCTGTGCGGTATCCTGGATCGCTTTTTCCACCAGCTGCATCTGTTCGATCCGGTCACGGACCAGACGAAGCTGGATATTCAGAGAATTCAGCATGAAATGATAATCGGAATCACCGATGGTCATTTCACGGATGTCATCCAGGGAAAAGCCCAGGTATTTCAGAAGGAGGATCTGCTGAAGCCTTGCAAAATCCTCGTCTGTATAAAAACGTGCGCCGGATTCGGTGACGAGAGAGGGTTTCAGGATATCCTGTTTATCATAATAGCGGACAGTACGCAGAGTTACGTGTGCCATGCGTGCAAATTCGCCGGAAGAATAGTAGCCGTCTTTTTTCATAAAACATAGAATCCTTTCTGAGGAAATAATAAACATCCTGTCATAGAAGTCATAAAAGAATTATAATTCAGATCCGGAAGCCGTACAAGAGTAAAACGTATAAGAGTAAACCGTACAGGAGAAAAACAGCATTGACAAAATTCTGCTGGTTTGCTAGTATATCGTTTCGAAAAAAAGGAAACCCCGGAATCATATTTCCGGGATAAGCGTTCGATATAAAAAGGAGTAATTTTTATGCGAAACCGTACTCTGGATATGGTAAAGGCAATCTGTGCTTATGCAGTTGTGCTTCTTCATGTCCATTTTCCGGGAAATGCCGGAATTATAGCCAATGTACTTGCCAGATTTGCAGTACCTGTGTTTTTTATGGTATCCGGATATTTTTGTTTCCGTGGCGATGATACGGAATTTATAAGAACCGGAAAAAAAATCCGGCATGTTCTGAAGCTGATGCTTGTGGCATTTCCGGTCTGCTGTCTGTGGGAGCTGATCCAGAACCACATCGACGGAGCAAGCCAGAAGGAATGGCTGGAAGCCCTGGTTTCGGGGGAACATATCCGCCAGTTTCTTCTATATAATAACAGCTCTCAGGTGAAATGGCATCTGTGGTTTCTCCCGGCACTGCTCTATTGTTATCTTCTTTTTGCCTTGGCAGCAAGATTCCGGATTTGTAAGCAGGCATATGTTCTGATACCGGTGCTTCTTCTGATCCATTTCGGAATGGAGGAATTTTCGACCTTCCTGTTCCCGGAAAAGCATTTCCGTGTTATGCAATTTCGAAACTATCTATTTACCGGATTTCCGTTTTTTATGTTGGGACATCTGATACACAGACATCAGGAAAAGCTGGAAGCCTGGTTTGCCGGAAAAAAAGTGCTTCTTTTGTATGGCATGGTAGCTGGCGGCGGGATTGCAAGTCTGCTGGAATACCGGTATTTTGGCAAACTGGAATTGTTTCTGGGGTCAGTATTTATGGCTGTTGGCCTTTTTCTCATTGCGATCATGGGAAAGAATCGGAAAGTGCCCGAGCTTCCGGTAGCCATCGGTCAGAAATATGCATTTTTTATTTATCTGTTCCATCTCTGTGTGGCGGATATCCTGAAGGATGTGGCTGTGGCAGCTGGAATTGAGAAAAATCTTTTATATCTGTGGATGAGACCGGTGATGGTCTGTGTTCTTGTGACTGCTGTGGCGGTAATGTATGGATATGGAATGAGGATCTGTCGGAAATAGAAGAGTTTATGGTATTTTCATATTTATGCGCTGTGATTTTGTACCAAAATATGCTAAAATATCCTTTATTGATAAGTCACAGCACCCACCCGGAGGATGCGGGGAAAGCGACTGGAATATCCCGCTTCAGGGTAAAAAATACTGAGACATGAAAGACAAAGGAGAGTTTTATGGATTTACAAAACAGAGCGGAGGCCGGCAGTGACGGACACGATGAGAGTGTACTGAATCCGGAGATGCCCAACGAAACTGATCTGACGAAGAAGGAACGCCGCCGGATCGAAAGAGAGAAACTGAAGGGAATGGGAACAGGTAAGAAGATTCAGTATATCTGGATGTATTATAAGATACATATGCTGTGCGTGCTTCTTGCCATTGGCGGAGTCTGTCTGGGAGTGAATATTTATCGTCACGCACAGATGAAGACGGTGCTTTCCATTGCGGTGGTGAATGCAGGGAATTATGACTCTGAGAAGGTGGAAGAGGATGTTTTGAAGACACTGGGAACAGAGGATAAATATGCAGAAGTCAGTGTGGCGCAGAATCTGATGACGGACGAGACAGGAGAGGATTTTGATTACTATGCCAGGATCGCATATGTGACGGAAATCCAGAGTGCTACCGTTGATGTCCTGATCATGCCGAAGGAACTCTATGAACATGAGAAAGATAGCGGAATGTATGCAAATCTCAGGGAAACGTTTGGAGATGAGGTGTTTGAGTCTCTGGGCGCTGTGGATGATCAGCATCTGGAGCTTGACGGCAGTAGTAGTGTTGCTCAGGAATTTGGCCTGAGATATGATCCGGTGTGTATCTGCCTTCCGGGTAACGTGAAGAATAAGGATAATGCGTTGAAATGGATTCAGTCTGTTCTGAAATGATGGATCCATATGCTTAGCTGAGTACAGAGATAAATAAGGCCTCCGGTTCGTAACACAGGAACCGGAGGCCTTATTATATATGAATATTACAGTGTATCGTTACGTTTGATGTAGCCAGGCTCATCCGCAGGACGGATGATCTCCTTGGCATGCGTGATCTTGGCATGCTTGTCTACCACCAGATTTTCGATATGGACATTCTCACCGATGGTGCAGTCTGCAAGAACTACACAGTTCTTGATAACAGCGCCCTTTTTGATGGTACAGCCACGTCCGACAATGGAATTTTCTACAGTTCCCTCGATCATGGAGCCGTTGGAGATAACGGAGTTGGAAACATTGGCTGTGTCAAAATAATGGGTCGGACAGGAGTTGTTGGTGCGTGTATAGATCGGCCAGTTATCATGGAAAAGATCGGTTGCAGTTTTGTAGTCGATCAGATCCATATTTGCATCGTGATAGCTCTTGAAATCAGTGATCGATGCAAAATATCCGCGATGAGATATACCACGCACATCCAGCTCACCGTCTCTGCAGCCGGCATTGATCACGTCTGCAAGGGTATAAAGAGAGGAGATCTCTTTTGCCTTATGGATGAGGCTGATGAAAAGCTCCTTGCTCATTACGTAGGTATCCATGAAAATGTTGCGGTTCTTTGCATTGCCGTGGTTGTGCTCAATGGAGAGAACACCCTTCTGACGGTTCAGGTTCAGGATGTGGCAGTTCAGATAGTTCTCCTTGGCATTATCAACGGAATGATAAAGCATGGTCACATCTGCACCGGATTCGATATGGGCATCGATCAGCTTGGAATAGTCGGTGGTGTAGATCATGTAATTCGGAGCGATAACAACATACGGATAATGAACTGCTTCGATGCACTCCAGATTGGAGTAGTAGTTGTCGATATCGGTGTTATAGATATCGTTGACTCCGGAATGCTCTGAAAAGAGGAGTTGGAGATTACCGCTCTTGGAGTTGATGTTGTAGTGACGTCCGGTTCCGAGATGTTCTACAAGAGAACGGGGTTTGTTCTTTACATAGACCTGAATGTACTCAATTCCGCTGTTGGTCATATTTGAGATCGGGAAGTCGATGACACGATATCTTCCGAGAAATGAAAAGGCGCCGATCGCACGGTAGTCCTGAAGCCCCTCCACATGGATATTTCTTTCTGAGGAATTCACGATTCCAAATGCTTTAAACATATTACTCAGCCCCCTTTACACGTTTTGATACAAGTTCGATGTGCTCACTGTCCTTGGAACCGACACGAGCATTGGCACCGATTACGACTCCGTCTGCAACGAGAGCACGCTGGACAACGGCACCTGCTTCAACAACAACACCCGGCATCAGGACACTGTCGATGATCTTGGCACCAGGACCGACCTTGACGCCTGTGAAAAGTACGGAGTTGGTGATCTCACCTTCTACAACACAGCCCTGAGTAATGAAAGCAGTGTTGATCACAGCGGTATCACAGATATACTGTGGAAGAGAGGTAGCATCCTCAGTGTAGATTTTCCAGGTAGGATCGTTAAGATCCAGTTCACTGTTAGGACTGAGAAGATCCATGTTTGCTTCCCAGAGGGAATCGATGGTTCCTACATCCTTCCAGTAGCCTTTGAACTTGTAGGCGTAGAGTGCCTTGTCCTGTGCAAGGAGTGTAGGGATGATGTCTTTACCGAAATCGTGATTGGAATCCGGATTTTTGATATCTGCCAGCAGGAGCTTGCGCAGAAGCTTCCAGTTGAATATGTAGATACCCATGGAGGCAAGATTGCTCTTCGGGTGTTCCGGTTTCTCTTCAAATTCTACGATGCGGTCATCTTCACCGGTGTTCATGATACCGAAACGGCTGGCTTCCTTCATGGGAACCTCGATAACTGCAATAGTCGCATCTGCCTTATGCTGGATATGGTCATCAAGCATCTTTGCATAATTCATCTTATAGATGTGGTCACCGGAAAGGATCAGAAGGTATTCCGGGTTCTGTGAGTCGATGAAATCAATATTCTGAGAGATCGCATCAGCTGTTCCACGGTATACATCCAGACCGGCATCAGCCTTCTCACGTGGAGGAAGTACATAAACTCCGCTGTCCTTGGCATCAAGGCCCCAGCGGCCACCGGCTGCTACATAGCTGTTCAGTAAAACTGATTCATACTGTGTCAGTACACCTACGACATCAATGCCGCTGTTGGCACAGTTACTGAGCGGAAAATCCACGATACGGTATTTACCGCCATAACCAACGGCTGGCTTGGCAACTTTATTCGTCAACTCGTGAAGACGACTTCCTCTTCCACCGGCCAGGATCATTGCTAACATACTGTTTTGTTTCATGGCGAATCCTCACTTTCATTTCTTGTTTACTGCCAGGTGTCTTTAACCATAAAAACAATAAACTTTGTTAATATTATACACCTTTAAAAAAAGAAAATCCAGTTTTTTGTGCAAAAAAACGTTATTTTTATATTGGGAAATTAGACGGATTTGGGAAAATTGATGGATGATCTGTCGAAAAAAAGAAACGCTTAAGAAGGTTCCGGGATGCTGAAAAAACAGTAACACTGAAAATAGCCGGATTTCGGATACATCGGCGAAGATTCTTGCGGAAAATGTGAAAGCAGTGTATTCTGTAAAAAAAGTCCGGAATACAGCGGAGAAAGGATATCGATATCAGACAGGGAGAAGACAGGATGAAAGAAGAAAGAATTTCCAACTATGTAAAACTATGTGAAGAGTGGGCACAACGCTTTTTGAAGATGGATCAGGCAGATCTGCATAAACGGGTGCCGGAACTGAAGGAAGAAAACGGGTTTCTCACGATCATTCATTTCGGAAGAAGATATGGGGTGAGTCTGGAAGACGGCAGTATCCGGAGCCTGGATGGACAGAGAGAACCGGATACTACGGAGATGCTGAATATTTATACGCTTCTGGGGTATGCGAAAGAGGGGGCTTTTATTATGGATAAGTGGGTCCCTTTTGCAGATCTCAGGAATGCAAGACCATTTGCGCCGGCGTATCAGATCGGAGAGACGGATGTGTTCAGTGCTACATTTTCCGGCCATGAAAAGGAATTGAGGGAGGCGTTTCAGAAGCTTGACGGCAGGGAACTGCCCCAGGGTGATGTGGGATATGAGATCAGGGCCTTTGACTGTATGCCTATGAGATTCTTTTTCTGGGAACGGGACGAGGAGTTTGAAGCACAGGGAAATATCCTGTTTGATTACAGTGCCACAGATTTCAATCATGTGGAGAGTGCGGTATCCATAGCAGATTCCGGGATCAAAAGGCTTGCGGAGCTTGCCGGGGTTCCGCTCAGGGGGAAATCTTTTCAGATGCGCTGATAACCGAAATATAATAAAACCAATATGAAAAATAAATAATACGAAAGATAATTGCAGTTATCAGAAAAATCGTATATAATGAAGGAATATTTAAGGATTTTGAGACAGTAACTGTCACGAAGGATCTATGAGAAATTTACGAATCCGGAGGTGATGCTCGTGGGGAAAAATGCATCGGGAATGTATGTCATAGATGAGGATTATAAGATTATCAGCTATAACCTGGCAGCACGTGAGATCTATCCGCAGTTGAAGAGGGGCGAGAAATGCTATCACTGTCTGAGAAACAGAGAAACTCCCTGTGAGATCTGTCCGGTCGTTAACGGGATCAAAGGTCCGAAGAATTATCTGGAACCGGGACGGAATATCCTGCGTTCGGTTGATGCTGTGGAGATTCCGCTAGAATCCGGCGGGACAGGACATGCCCTTGTTTTTTCGGATACAGAGACGAATGATGAGATCAGCAGCGGAATGATGGAGAATCCGCTTCTTATGGGGATCATTAATGTTCTCGGAAAAAATTTTATCAATATCTACTCTGTTGACAGAGAGACTCATAAGGTCCAGGTATGCCGCTTCCAGGGGCAGAGTGGAGCTTATGGGGAGGAGGGACTTCGCAGGGATGAATCCTATGAGAAGATCATGGATATTTATATTGAGAGCAGTGTTGCGGCAGAGGACAGGATCCGGATGCATCAGATGATGGATTTTGAGAAGATATGCCAACGTCTTACAAGGATTCCCCAGTTGATGGTACATTATCGTGTACGCCGAAGCAACGGGAGGATTGAATATTTCTATGTGAAATGTGCCAGGGTAGGAACGGCTGAGGATTTTCAGACCGTGGTGTTTGCTTTTGCCAATGAGGATATGGATGTACGGTACAGTGAGATGGAGGCCATACTGGAACCAGGAGGAACAGCATCCGGAAGAAAACTTCTTATTGTAGTGAATGACGAGACGGATCGGAAAGCGCTTACAGAACATCTGGAGGGCAGTTTTGAGGTTATCTCTGCGATGAATGAAGCAGAGGGGATGAAGCGTCTGTCTGAGAATTACAAAACCCTTTCTGCAATTCTTCTTGATATGAGTGTGCTGGTATGTGATGAATTTCAGTTTCTGGAGCTGATCCGTGATGATGTGATGCTGACCTCTGTGCCTGTGATCATCATAACCGGAAGTAACCGGTTGGAGGATGAGGTGCGATGTCTGGAACTGGGAGCAGTGGATTTTGTACGGAAACCGTATAATGTCCGTATATTAAAAAGTAAGATCAACAATGTGATCAAGCTGAGAGAGTCCGTGATGGTACTCTCAGCTCTGGAATATGATGATCTTACAGGGCTTTATATCAGACAGGCCTTTTTCCATCATGCAAAGACGCTGATGCGCTTTAATACGAATCAGGATTTTCATGTGGTGGTGGCAGATATAAAGAACTTTAAATGGATCAACGGAACCTATGGAGAGAAGACCGGTGATCAGGTTCTTACCTATCTGGGAGATACGTATAGAAATCAGGTTCGCTACGGGACGGTGGGCAGATATGGAGGAGACCAGTTTGTAGCCATCATATATGGAAAGAAAGAGATCCGTATGACAGATATGGAGAAATTTATCCACAGGGTCGAGAGTGGAGCACCGATTCCTAATCTGGTGGTCAACTATGGGGTCTATGAGAATGTGGATAAGACACTGCCTTTTACCCTGATCTGTGACAGGGCTTTTCTGGCCATGAAGAGTATCCGGGATGACTATGAGCACCAGATCGCTTTTTATGATGATGAGATGAGAAAGAGGCATATCCGTAACGGACAGATGGAGAATGCTTTCGTGGAGGCTATACGCAATGAAGAATTCGTAGTCTACCTGCAGCCGAAATACAGTGTGGAGACAGAAGAAATCGTTGGGGCGGAGGCACTGGTGCGCTGGAAGAGAGCGGAAGGAACTATGGTTTCGCCGGGAGAATTTATCCCTCTTTTTGAGAAGGATGGTCTGATCGTACGCCTTGATGAATATGTTTTCCGAAAGGTATGCAGCATCCAGGGGGAACGTATAAGATCAGGGAAAAAGATACTTCCGATTTCGGTGAATCTGTCACGTGCCAGTATCCATTACGATAATATGATCTGTCGTTATGTGAAGATCGTGGAAGAAAATGGCATTCCGTTTTCTTCTGTTCCCATTGAATTGACAGAAACTGCTGCGTTGTATAATGATCGGATCAGTAAGCTCATAGAGAAGATGGTGGATGCAGGATTCGAGCTGCATATGGATGATTTTGGCTCCGGCTATTCATCTATGACAAGCCTGAACCAGTTGCCATTCGATACTCTGAAGCTGGATAAAAGTCTGATCGATTACATAGAGAATTTTCGTGGGCAGCAGGTGATCCGTCATACCATTTCGCTGGCACACAGCCTTGGAATGAAGGTTCTTGCCGAGGGCGTGGAGAAAGCAAAACAGGTGGAGATCCTGCGAAGCCTGAGCTGCGATGAGATCCAGGGCTTTTATTATGCACGGCCTTTGCCGTGGGAAAACTTTGAAACAAAGGTTATAAGAGCAAAAGAGGCGTGTAAAAAATGAGAGATCATTTTTACACGCCCTTTTTACAGCTAATGTTTCCGGACCTGTTTTTCAATAAGATAAAGTGCAAAATATAGCAGCATGGCAATGATGCAGAGGATCACAATGGACATCAGGACCCATGTAAGTCTGAATGTCTGGCTTCCGTAAATGATCAGGTATCCCAGGCCTTTTCGGGCACCGATAAATTCTCCGATGATCACGCCCACCAGGCAAAGCCCGATGTTGACCTTCATCACACTCAGGATAAGAGGAACGGAGGAGGGCAGGACGATCTTCAGAAGCTTTTCCTTTTTGTGTCCCCCCAGAGTTTCGATCAGCTTCAGCTTTTCCGGATCTGCCTGGCAGAAGCCGGAGTACAGATTGATAACGGAGCCGAAGATGGCTACAGACATGCCGGCGACCACAATGGTACGTTCGTTGGCACCAAGCCATACGATCAGAAGAGGGGCCAGAGCAGATTTCGGGAGACTGTTCAGTACCACCAGACATGGCTCCAGGATCCGTGCGATCCGTCGGGAGCACCAGAGAAGTACTGCGGTTCCTACACCTAGGATCACAACAAAAAAGAAACTGACAAGAGTTTCTGCCAGTGTCACGGCAATATGTGCAAACAGGGACTGATCCCTGCACATGGAAAGAAAGGTCTTTGCGATCAGGGAAGGACTGCTGAAGATAAAGGAATCGATCCATCCAAGATCAGAGGATATTTCCCAAAGTCCCATAAACAGAACAAAAAGAAGTGTCCGTGCAGCCAGGATAATGTGTTTTTCTTTTTTCTGCCGTGCAAGATATTGTTTCTGCTGTCTGGAAATTTCAGGCATTTTCATTGAGCTCCTTCCATATGATGTTAAAATATTTCTTAAAATCCGGAGCATTTCTGGAGGAGAGGGGAGTGCGGTCGCTGATATCCAGATCGATATCAATGATCTTTCGTACAGTGGCAGGACGTGCAGAAAGGATCAGTACCCGGTCGGCCATACTGATGGCTTCGGAGATGTCATGAGTGACCAAGATCGCAGGCTTGCCGGAGCTTTTGAGGATTTTTCCGATATCATCACTGACATTTAAGCGGGTCTGGTAATCCAGAGCGGAAAATGGTTCGTCCAGAAGAAGGAGCTCCGGTTCCAGCACCAGGGTCCGGATCAGAGCGGCACGTTGGCGCATACCGCCGGAAAGCTGGGAAGGGCGGGCATCACGGAAACGGTCCAGACCGTAGGTCTGAAGAAGGGCTTCTGCATGTGCCAGCTTTTCAGGTGTGAGCTCTTTCCGGATCTCCAGGCCGAGAAGGATGTTTTTGTAGATGCTCCGCCATTCCAGAAGATGATCCTTCTGGAGCATATATCCTACAGCGGCACTGCCGGAGGATACCGGCCGGCCTCCCAGAGTAATGGAACCGTGCTCAGGAGTGAGCAGGCCGGCAATGAGATTCAGAAGAGTGGATTTTCCGCATCCGGAAGGTCCTACAATGGACAGAAATTCACCGGGCATCAGATCAAAGGATATATGAGAAAGGGCGGGTGTCTCACCGGACAATGTGTGATAAGAGAGACACACGTCCCGCACTTTCAGGACAGGATTCATGGATGTTGCCTCCTTTTCGTAGATAATGATATAATATTATCATATGTCTGAAACATGAGAAGGCCAATGGCAGAGATGCATACTTTGATGTCTGCCTGAAAACAGTCATAGAGAAAGGAATTACAAACATTGAACAAGAGAAACTACCAGAAAGAACTGGATAAACTGATTGAAAGAAACCAGAAAGAAGGGAAAACCCCCAGACTTTTTCTGCATGCCTGCTGTGCGCCATGCAGCAGCTATGTGATGGAATATCTATCGCAGTATTTTGAAATCACGATATTTTTTTATAATCCCAATATCGCACCGGTGGAGGAATATTCACACCGCGTGGCTGAGATCCGCCGCCTGATCGGGGAGATGGAATTTGTCCATCCGGTAACTCTTATGGAGGGCCGGTATGACCCGAAGGAATTTTATGAAATGGCAAAAGGCCTGGAAGATGTTCCGGAAGGAGGAGAGAGGTGCTTTCGGTGTTACCGTCTGCGGATGGAAGAGGCGGCAAAACTGGCGAAGGAGGGCGGATATGATTATTTCACCACAACCTTAAGTATCAGTCCGCTGAAAAATGCACAGAAGATCAATGAGATTGGCGAGGAGCTGGCAGAAATCTATAAAGTGCCACATCTGACTTCGGATTTTAAGAAAAAGAATGGCTACAAGCGTTCTATTGAACTGTCTCATGAGCATGCTCTGTACCGGCAGAATTATTGCGGCTGTGTATTTTCAAAGAAAGAAGCCATGGACAGAGAACGGCTGGTTACTGAGAATCGAGTGAACAGTAACAACGGCTGAAGACAGCAAACGTATAATTATGAAAAACTTTGCATTTTTATAAAAATATGTTACACTAACACAGAAAAGTGCAGACGTCCGGGAGACGGAGCTCGTGTATGTCCGGAGAAGACAGTTCTGCCGCAAAAAAGAAAAGTGAGGAAGAATCAATATGGCACAGTTATGGGGAGGCCGTTTTACAAAAGAAACGGACAAGCTGGTTTACAATTTTAACGCATCCATTTCCTTTGATCAAAAATTTTACAGACAGGATATCCGTGGAAGCAAGGCACATGTTGCCATGCTTGCAAAACAGGGGATCCTGACAGAGGAAGAAAAGGAGCAGATCACAGAAGGACTGGACGGTATCCTTGCAGACGTGGAAGCAGGCAAGCTGGAGATCACAGCGGAGTATGAGGATATCCACAGCTTCGTGGAGGCAAACCTGATCGACCGTATCGGAGATGCCGGAAAGAAGCTTCACACAGGAAGAAGCCGTAATGACCAGGTAGCTCTGGATATGAAGCTTTATGTCCGCGACGAGATCGATGAGACAGATAAGGAGCTGAAGGACCTTCTTCTTGCCCTGCAGAAGATCATGGAAGAGAATGTTCACACCTACATGCCGGGATTTACCCACCTTCAGAAGGCACAGCCGGTAACTCTGGCACACCATGTAGGCGCATATTTTGAGATGTTCCGCAGAGACCGTGACAGACTTTTTGATATCCGTAAGAGAATGAATACCTGTCCGCTTGGAGCGGGAGCACTGGCAGGAACCACTTATCCGTTGGATCGTGCCTATACTGCAGAGCTTCTCGGATTTGATGCACCAACCAGAAACAGTATGGATTCCGTATCTGACAGAGATTATGTCATCGAGCTTCTCAGTGCATTTTCTACGATTATGATGCATCTGAGCCGTTTTTCAGAGGAGATCATTCTGTGGAATTCCAATGAGTACCGTTTCGTTGAGATCGATGACGCATACAGCACAGGCAGCAGTATCATGCCGCAGAAGAAGAATCCGGATATCGCAGAGCTTGTCCGTGGAAAAACAGGCCGTGTTTACGGAGCGCTGACATCTATTCTCACAACCATGAAGGGAATCCCGCTTGCATACAACAAAGATATGCAGGAAGACAAGGAGCTGACCTTTGATGCCATCGACACTGTAAAGGGCTGTATCGCCCTGTTTACCGGCATGGTTTCCACTATGCAGTTCAACAAAGCCAACATGGAGGCAAGTGCAAAGAGAGGCTTTACAAACGCCACAGACGCAGCAGACTATCTGGTTAACCACGGTGTACCGTTCCGTGATGCTCACGGCATCGTCGGAAGACTGGTCCTTCTCTGTCTGGATAAGGGAATCTCTCTGGATGAGCTTCCGCTTTCCGAGTACAAAGAGATCAGTCCTGTGTTTGAGGAGGACATCTATGAAGCCATCAGTATGAAGACCTGCGTGGAAAAACGTGTGACTCTGGGAGCGCCGGGACCGGACGTGATGGAGCAGGTGATCGCTCAGAATAAAGAATATCTTGAAAAAAATTAAGATAATGCTTGCATTTTAGGAAAAATTGGTATAGTATTTACAGAAAAGACAAATGTGTGCCATGGAGGGACACAAGATGAGGAGAGTTTTATTATGAGTGAAAAGCTTAAAGTCGGTATTTTAGGTGCAACTGGAATGGTTGGTCAGAGATTCATTTCTCTTCTGGAGAATCACCCGTGGTTTGAGGTGGTTACTGTAGCGGCAAGCCCGAGAAGCGCAGGCAAGACCTACGAGGAGGCTGTAGGCGGCAGATGGAAAATGGATACTCCGATGCCGGAGGCAGTAAAGAAGCTGGTTGTTATGGATATCCACGAGGTTGAGAAGGTTGCAGCTACTGTTGACTTTGTATTTTCCGCAGTTGATATGACTAAGGATGAGATCAAGGCGATCGAGGAAGAATATGCAAAGACAGAGACACCGGTTGTGTCCAACAACAGCGCACACCGCTGGACACCGGACGTTCCGATGGTAGTTCCGGAAATCAATCCGGAGCACTTCGAGGTTATCGAATTCCAGAAGAAACGTCTCGGAACAAAACGCGGCTTTGTAGCTGTTAAACCGAACTGCTCTATCCAGAGCTACGCTCCGGTACTTACCGCATGGAAAGAGTTCGAGCCGTATGAAGTAGTTGCCACTACATACCAGGCTATTTCCGGAGCAGGAAAAACCTTCAAGGACTGGCCGGAGATGGAGCACAACATCATTCCGTACATCGGTGGTGAGGAAGAGAAGAGTGAGAAGGAGCCATTAAGACTCTGGGGCAAGATCGAGGACGGCGTGATCGTTCCGGCTACCACACCTGTCATCACATGCCAGTGTGTACGTGTTCCGGTCCTCAACGGACATACAGCAGCTGTATTCGTTAAATTCCGCAAGAAACCTACCAAAGAGCAGCTGATCCAGAAGCTGGTTGAGTTTAAGGGACTTCCGCAGGAGCTTGAGCTTCCAAGCGCTCCGAAGCAGTTCATCCAGTATCTTGAGGAGGACAACCGTCCGCAGGTACAGATGGATGTAAACTATGAGAATGGAATGGGAGTATCTGTAGGACGTCTTCGTGAGGATACTGTTTATGATTACAAGTTCATCGGACTTTCCCATAACACAGTAAGAGGTGCCGCAGGCGGAGCAGTTCTCTGTGCAGAAACTCTGAAAGCGAAAGGATATATCCAGGCTAAATAGGAACTGGATCCTTTACAGGAAATAAAGAAAATCATCAGAAACGGGATATCGGTTTTTCCGGTGTCCTGTTTTTGCGTGTGTGGAAGGAACAAAGGAGATATGCGCAGAAAAGTAATTACTACAGTTGTGACATTTTCCACAACCACGGCTGCCATGAAAATGGAAAAAACGGCCAGGGAATCTGAATTTCCGGGAAGGCTGATTCCGATCCCTTCAGAGATCAGTGCCCAGTGCGGACTGGCATGGAAATGCGTGGAGCAATCAGAGGAGGAAACAGAAAATTTCCTGAAAAAAAAGGAACTGGCCTGGGATGGCATCTATCGTGTTCTGGTATAAAACGGATATTATTTGTTGTATGTAACAAAACGGAAATTTTTGAAAATTTTCGCATTTTTATTGTTAAATAATTGGTAAAGTGTTACAATATAACAAACAAATTTCCGGAAAGCGTGTTGCTGTGAACAAAGAAGCAGCAACAAAGTGCCACGCTTGCTAAAAATATGTGGAGGTGCTATTTATGAACAGGGAGGATGTAGAGAAACTGTCAACCGCTGCGAAGGGTAAGATAAACTTACTGAACAGCAATTTCGGAAAATACTTTATGCGGGCGATCATGGCCGGATTTTTTATTGATGTGGCGATGATCTACAGTAACGTTGTTGGAAATGTATTTTCCAAGACATTCCCGGAATGGGGGAAATTCCTTGGAGCCATCGTGTTCTCTATTGCGGTCCTGCTGATCGCAATGGTAGGAGGAGAGCTGTTTACCGGTAACAATCTGGTAATGGCTTTTGGTGCGTATGACAAGAGCGTATCATGGAAAGACGTAGGCAAGGTCTGGGGAATCAGTTACATCGGCAATTTTGTGGGATGCCTGATCCTGGCGCTGATCTTTGCAGGTGCAGGAGCGTCCGGTACAGCAGATTATTTTGCCGGATTTATAAACGGAAAACTGAGTATTCCGGCAGGACAGATGTTTTTCCGTGCGGTACTTTGTAATTTCTTCGTCTGTCTTGCTGTTCTCTGCGGCATTAAGCTGAAGAGTGAGTCAGGCAAGTTCCTGATGATCGTGATCTGTATTTCAGGTTTCGTTGTCAGCGGATTTGAGCATTGTATTGCAAATATGGGTATTTTTACAGTTGCATTCTGTATGGTGCCAGGATTGTCTGTCGGCGCTATGCTTAAAAGCATGGTGATCGTAACACTGGGAAATATAGTTGGCGGAGCTGTGCTTCTGGCATGGCCGCTTAGAAAGATGAGTGCAGATAAATAGTATGGCAAAGGCTTTATACATAGCGGAGAAGCCCAGCGTGGCACAGGAATTTGCGAAGGCTTTGAAGATCAACGGTCAGAGAAAAGACGGATATCTGGAATCTGATGATTCTGTGGTAACCTGGTGTGTAGGACATCTGGTTACCATGAGCTATCCCGAAAAATATGATATCAAGTTTAAAAGGTGGAGTTTTGATACCCTGCCTTTTTTGCCGCGCGAATTCAAATATGAAGTGATCCCCGGGGTCAAAAAGCAGTTCGAGATCGTAAAAGGACTGCTGAACCGGCCGGATGTGGATACCATTTATGTGTGTACCGACTCCGGACGTGAGGGTGAATATATCTACCGTCTGGTAGCCCAGATGGCAGGAGTAAAGGGAAAAGTCCAGAAACGTGTGTGGATCGATTCCCAGACAGAGGAAGAGATCTTAAGAGGGATCCGTGAAGCGAAGGACATCTCGGAGTATGATAATCTGGCAGCGTCTGCGTATCTCCGCGCAAAGGAAGATTATCTTATGGGAATCAATTTTTCCAGAGTTCTGACCCTGCGCTACGGAAGCAGTGTCACCAATTATCTCCATTCCAAATATCAGGCTATTGCAGTTGGGCGTGTGATGACCTGTGTTCTTGGCATGGTGGTGCGGAGAGAACGGGAGATCCGTGTCTTTGTGAAGACACCCTTCTATCGTGTCCTTGGCAGTATTGGACTTGCAGGCGAAAATTTTGACGGTGAATGGAGAGCTGTGGAAGGCAGCCGGTATTTCCAGTCCCCGTATCTTTATAAAGAAAACGGCTTCAGGAAAAAAGAGCATGCACAGATGCTGATCGATCAGCTGATGGTGAACCAGCCCCTTTCCTGTATTGTGGAAAAGGTGGAACGAAAAAAAGAAAACAAAAATCCGCCGCTTCTTTTTAACCTGGCGGAGCTTCAGAATGTGTGCTCAAAGCTGTTTAAGATCAGTCCGGACGAGACACTCCGGATCGTACAGGAGCTTTATGAGAAGAAGTTGGTGACTTATCCGAGAACGGATGCCAGAGTTCTTTCCACGGCAGTGGCCAAGGAGATATACAAGAATATTTCCGGTCTTCGAAATTATCAGCAGGCCGGTGCTGCGGCGGCAGAGGTTTTGGGGATGGAATCCTGGAAAAGCATTGCAAAGACCAGATATGTGAATGACAAGCAGATCACAGACCATTACGCGATCATTCCTACCGGTCAGGGACTGAACGCGCTGGGAAGTGTGTCTCTTACTGCACAGCGTGTGTACGAGACCATTGTACGGAGATTTTTGTGTATTTTTTATCCGCCGGCCGTTTATCAGAAGGTGAGTCTTGTGACGAAGCTGGACGGCGAGGCATTCTTTTCATCCTTTAAGGTTCTCAAAGAAGAAGGCTATCTGAAGATCGTCACGAATTCTTTTTCGCGGAAAAGGGCTTCAGACAGTGAGAAAAACGGAAATGGAGAGGAAGACGAGGTTTCCTGTGATACTGTGCTCCTGGAGGCGTTGCAGAAGCTGAAAAAGGGTGATATACTTCCTGTGAACGGTTTGAGTATCAAGGAGGGTGAGACTTCACCGCCCAAACGATACAATTCCGGTTCCATGATCCTTGCCATGGAAAATGCAGGACAGCTGATCGAGGATGAGGAGCTTCGAGCCCAGATCAAGGGAAGCGGGATCGGCACCAGTGCTACCCGTGCCGAGATCCTGAAGAAGCTTTTTAACATCAAATATCTGGCACTGAACAAAAAGACCCAGGTGATCACTCCAACGCTTCTTGGGGAAATGATCTTTGATGTGGTAAATTGTTCTATCCGGCAGCTTCTGAACCCGGAGCTTACGGCAAGCTGGGAAAAGGGGCTCACCTATGTGGCAGAGGGCAGCATCACGGAACAGGAATATATGGACAAACTGGAGCATTTTGTGCGGGTACGTACCCGGCAGGTGGAGGCAAGCAATTATCAGTATAACCTGCGGCAGTTTTTTGATGCGGCCGCTGTAAACTACAGGAAGCCGGAGCGAGCTTCCAGACAGGGAGGAAAGAGATCATCATGATGAAAGATTTTACTATCAGCAATATGCTGGATCTGAATGAGACCATTGCAGCAGAGCTTTTTGAGGGAAAAACCTATCCGTGGGAGGTTCTTCCGGAGATCGGAGATTTCATTATCAAGCTGGGAAAAACACTGGATCCTTCTGAATATGAGGAGAAGGGCGAAAATGTATGGATCGCAAGATCCGCTACAGTTGCGCCGACTGCAAGTATCACCGGACCGGCTATCATTGGCAGAGACGCCGAGGTGCGCCACTGTGCATTTATCCGCGGCAAGGCTATCGTTGGTGAGGGCGCAGTTGTGGGAAATTCCACAGAGCTTAAGAATGCAGTGCTGTTTAACAAGGTTCAGGTTCCTCATTATAATTATGTTGGAGATGCTGTGCTGGGATATAAGTCCCACATGGGTGCCGGATCGATCTGTTCCAACGTAAAATCAGACAAGAAGCTGGTTGTCGTAAAAGACGGGGATGAAAAGATCGAAACCGGTCTTAAGAAATTCGGAGCGATGCTCGGAGATCATGTTGAAGTCGGATGCGGTTCTGTGCTGAATCCCGGTACTGTGATCGGACGGAATTCCAATATTTACCCGCTGTCACCGGTACGTGGATGTGTTCCGGCGGATTCCATTTATAAAAATGCAAAAGAGATCGTAAAGAAAAAATAAGAAACAGATTCTTCTGGACACGCATTTAGGCTGCACTTTTGAGAAAGTGCAGCTTTTTTTTGATGGGGTGATGGATGCAACAGTATTGGTCGTGGAAGGATGAACCGACCGGGAGTGGGCGGGATTAAGATAAAAACAAAAGCTGTCGAAGTATGACCAGTCCTATAATATGGACTGGGTAAAACCAGTAAAAGAAATATTTTGCTGATTTTCCGCGGATGAAGCCTCTTTTTCCATTGTACAGGTTAATGGACAGAAAGGCAAAGGAGGCTCTCCATTCATAGTAAAGCCAGCAGCTTCCGAGGATTGCCTGGCCTGGTTTATCGTTTCGCATATAGTATATGATCAGCAGGAAGATATACCCCCGCCATCCATAGTCTGCTTTCAGAAAAATGGAAACAACAAGCAGTCCCAGGATGCAGAGAAGCTGCATCGAAGGTCTGGTCTGGAAATATTCGATGGCACAAAAGGCCAGATATCCGAGGAAAAGCGTAAAAAACACATTTTGTCTTTCGTAACGCAGCGTATTTGTAAACATCAGATTCCACGGAATTTCTGAGAGCAGCGCAAAAAGAAGGAGATTTCTTCCATAGAGGAACCGGCTCCGTGTATGCCGGAAGCCTTCCAGCAGGAGAAAACAGAAGATGGGAAAAGCAGCTCTTCCGATATCGCGGAAAATAAGATATACAGTATATTCTCTGCCGAAAAGTGTAAACAGGATTTTCTGTGCAGGCTGATACATACTGAGCAGCACAGCTCCGATATGATCGATCAGCATGGTGATGACCGCGATCATCTTCAGAGCGCTTCCGCTGAGAATGCGGTATTTTTCTGGAAAAACAGAATCCACAGATGCATTCATGAAAAATATACCTCCAAGGTTAAACTTGCTAATATATTATCACATACATACAGTAGTTGCCAGAAATATTTGACAGTTAGGCATGCAATACTGCCGGAATAACTACCAATATTATGCGTTTTATGGCAAAATTTTATCAAATATGACTGGACGAAACAAAGGTTTTGTGAGAAAATAGCCGTAGGGTGTTATCGAACTTTTTTTCTCAATAACATCGGTCAATCTATACTTGAAAGGAGTTTTAAAATGATTTATTCACGCGAAGTAGAAGAAATGTGTCCAGTGGCACAGGGCGTACATCATGGTGCCGCTCCGATCCCGGAAGAAGCAAAATGGGTTCAGGCAAAAGAAGTAAAGGATATCTCCGGATTTACACACGGTGTTGGCTGGTGTGCTCCGCAGCAGGGTGCTTGTAAGCTTTCCCTTAACGTTAAAGAGGGAATCATCCAGGAGGCACTTGTCGAGACAATCGGATGTTCAGGAATGACTCACTCTGCAGCTATGGCTTCTGAGATCCTTCCAGGACTTACCGTTATGGAGGCACTGAACACAGACCTTGTATGTGATGCAATCAATACAGCTATGAGAGAGCTTTTCCTTCAGATCGTTTACGGACGTTCCCAGTCTGCATTCTCCGAGGACGGACTTGCAGTAGGCGCTGGTCTTGAGGACCTTGGAAAAGGACTTCGTTCTCAGGTTGGTACAATGTATGGAACTCTGAAAAAAGGACCTCGTTACCTTGAGATGGCTGAGGGTTATGTTACAGGTATCGCTCTTGATGAGAACGATGAGATCATCGGATATCAGTTCGTAAGCCTTGGAAAAATGACTGACTTCATTAAGAAAGGTGATGACCCGAACACAGCATGGGAGAAAGCAAAAGGTCAGTACGGCCGTGTTGCAGATGCTGTTAAGATCATCGACCCAAGAAAAGAGTAATTACACTTCGTAAGGTAAAAATATCAGGAGGTTACAGGAAATGGCTTTATTTGAATCATATGAGAGACGAATTGACAAGATCAATTCTGTTTTAAACAGCTATGGAATCGCTTCTATCGAAGAAGCTGAGAAAATCACTAAAGACGCAGGACTGAACGTTTACGATCAGATCAAAGGCATTCAGCCGATCTGCTTCGAGAACGCTTGTTGGGCTTACACAGTAGGTGCAGCTATCGCGATCAAAAAAGGCTGCAGAAGAGCCGCTGACGCAGCAGCAGCTATCGGAGAAGGCCTTCAGGCTTTCTGTATCCCGGGATCCGTTGCAGACACACGTAAAGTAGGTCTTGGACATGGAAACCTTGGAAAGATGCTTCTTGAGGAAGAGACAGACTGCTTCTGCTTCCTTGCAGGACATGAGTCTTTCGCAGCAGCTGAGGGTGCGATCGGTATCGCAGAGAAAGCAAACAAGGTTCGTAAAAAACCTCTTCGTGTTATCCTGAACGGTCTTGGAAAAGATGCTGCTCAGATCATCTCCCGTATCAACGGCTTTACATATGTAGAGACAGAGTATGATCCATATAAGAACGAGGTTAAGGAAGTATTCCGTAAATCCTATTCTGAGGGACTTCGTGCAAAGGTTAACTGCTACGGCGCTAACAGCGTTCCGGAAGGTGTTGCGATCATGTGGAAAGAGGGCGTTGACGTTTCCATCACAGGAAACTCCACAAACCCGACTCGTTTCCAGCATCCGGTAGCAGGAACATACAAAAAAGAGTGCAACGAGAAAGGCAAAAAATACTTCTCCGTTGCTTCCGGCGGTGGTACAGGACGTACACTTCATCCGGACAACATGGCAGCAGGTCCTGCTTCCTACGGTATGACTGATACACTTGGACGTATGCATTCTGACGCTCAGTTCGCAGGATCTTCTTCCGTACCGGCTCACGTAGAGATGATGGGTCTTATCGGCGCTGGAAACAACCCGATGGTTGGTATGACAGTTGCTGTAGCTGTTTCCGTACAGGAAGCTGCTGACGCTGGCAAGTTCTAATAAAACCTTTTTAATTAAAGAGTCAACAAACCTTGAAAGTACCGTAGTTCCAAGGGCTGCGGTACTTTTCTTAATTTTGATCGTAAAAAAGAAGATGTAATTTGAGTCAGTGTGAGAAGTCTTGAAAATGGTAAGATAGGCAACAGGTAGGTAACAAGTAGGTAACAGAGCGAAGGAAACAAAAAGAAGAGCCGATCACAGCCCCTTTCATTGATTAAGAATTAACGATATCATCAATCTTCTTAAGTTCTTCATCTGAAAAATCAGTATGTCCGATTATCTTGATATTATCAAGAATCTGCTCAGGTTTTGAAGCTCCAATTAGGACACTTGTTACTTTATCATCTTTTAGAATCCAGCTAAGAGCCATCTCGGCAAGCGTCTGTCCTCTTTCCATAGCAATTTCGTTAAGTGCCTGAATCTGGGAAAGCTTTTCTGATGTAAGTGCAGTCTCATTAAGGAATCGTCCGTCAGTGGCAATTCTGCTATCAGCAGGGATACCATTGAGGTAGCGCTTCGTAAGAAGTCCCTGTGCGAGAGGAGAGAAAGCTATGATACCTTTTCCAAGCTCATAGGCAGTGTCCTTAAGCCCGTTATTCTCAATTGTTCTGTCAAAGATAGAATAACGGTTCTGGTTGATTACGAAAGGACATTTCAAATCGGTTAGGATTTCTGTAGCTTTTTTAAGTGTGGGACCATCATAATTTGAAAGACCTACATAAAGGGCTTTTCCACTTCGAACGATAGAGTCAAGAGCACCCATAGTCTCCTCAAGTGGTGTCTCAGGATCCATTCTGTGATGATAGAAGATATCGACATAATCAAGTCCAAGTCGCTTAAGACTCTGGTCCAGGCTTGCAATAAGGTACTTGCGGCTTCACCAATTGCCATAAGGTCCTTCCCACATATCAAATCCGGCCTTTGTGCTGATGAGCATTTCATCTCGGTATGGATGAAGTTCTTCCCTGAAAAGCTTGCCGAAATTGCGTTCTGCACTGCCATAAGCAGGCCCATAATTATTGGCAAGGTCAAAATGAGTGATTCCATTGTCAAAAGAGGTAAAGCACATCTGCTTCATATTTTCGTAGATACTTGTATCACCAAAATTGTGCCAGAGTCCAAGTGAAACAACAGGCAGCTTCAAGCCACTTTTACCGCAGCGGTTGTAAACCATTGTGTCGTATCTTTTTTTGTCTGCAATGTACATGTGTATATACCTCCATGATTATATCTTTCTGCTACACTTAGGATATCATATTTTTTCTTCAATTGCATCCAGCTCTTCATTTCAGCCTCTGTTTTCGCTGTATGCGTTACTGTTCACACGATGTGCGACCAGCAACGCATCTCACCATTTTAAATCGCCTTTGGCGATGGGGCGAGATGCATTCAAGCCAAAACATGCATCCTCCGTGTCAATCAGCGAAGTGATTGACACGGGAGTGAACAGTAACCTGTATGCTACTGCAATTTCTCCAACAATTCCAGATGAAGTTTCTGCACCTTAATCTTTTGTTTTTGTATATTCACTCTTTGAGTGGACTTTCCTCCTTCGATTTTCTTTAAAGCTTTATGCTTCATAAACTCTTCTTTTATATAGTTTTTTCAAAACAACTATAGTAATATAGAGTTATCACAATCTTAGCTTTCTACTATTCAACGGTTCCTTTTCGCCATATCCAGTGGGGTGGGTAAAGATGACCCAATAAGTGAATGTAATTGAAGAAATTAAAAAAAGGACTATTTTTTATGAACAATATAAAAGAAAGAATAAAAATATTTTCAGGGGCGCAGCTTAAATACATTGCTTTTCTATCTATGCTTATCGATCACACAAACAAAGCGTTAATCTATCCGAATTTGGATGGAGGAGCATTGAATCGGTTGAGTGACTTTTTTGATATTTTAGGAAGAATCGCATTTCCAATATTCATCTTCCTTCTCGTGGAAGGCTATTTCCACACAAAAAATAAATGGAAGTATTTAATTACACTTCTTGTATTTGGAGTAATATCAGAAATTCCTTTTGATATGTGTACAACAGCTACATTTTTTGAAGCCAACTGGAACAATATTATGTTTACGTTAGCCTTGGTGCTTGCCATGATCTGGCTGATTGATGTACTCAAGGAAAAGATGGCAGCATTGCCGAAAGCTTTATGGTATTTCGTATCATTTCTCATTGTGGCAGTATTGTGCTTTGCTGCAATGAATCTGGGATTAGATTATGAACACCATGCGGTGCTGATTGGATATTTCTATTATATTTTTCATGACCGACAGGCACTTGCGATTCCATTTTCCTATCTTTCCATGTTCAAAGAACCATGGGCTTTGCTTGGATTTGGCCTGACACTTACTTATAATGGAGAACGTGGAAAACAGAATAAGTGGTTTAATTATCTTTTTTATCCAGTACATTTGCTGATTTTAGGAATTATAAGAATGTGTCTTAAGATTTGAATATGAAATTTTAAAAAGGACTTTTCTTTTAAAATGAACGAAAAGTCCTCTTTTTGCGTAGATGACTGTTATTTCACAGCCCCTTTCTTTGTGTCTAAAGAAAAATAGAACAAATCAGTCTGAGAACGCATGAAAATTTATGCGTAGCTTACAGATAGCTTACATTTTTGGGGAATTTGTGAAATATTTCTTGGAGAAATTCATAAAATAAATCAAAGCGGCAGGGGAGATACTGAGAATATTCATGGAAGCGCTTGTGAATTATATTAAACCGGAATTGCTGATCACAGCAATCGCTTTGTATTTTATGGGGATCGCACTGAAGGAGGCTCAGGCTGTGAAGGACAAATATATTCCGCTGATATTGGGGTGTGCAGGAATCCTTATATGCGGAATTTATGTTTTTGCTACCTGTTCCTGTAAAAATGCACAGGATATTGCAATGGCAGTATTTACATCCACAACACAGGGAGTCCTGGTGGCGGGGCTTTCTACATATGTGAACCAGCTGATCAAACAGCTGGAAAAAGATGAATAATGGATTTTGTAAGGTAGTTTCAGATACATGCAGCAGCTGCAGGAATTTATGCGCCAGAAGAAAGCCTTTCAGAACAGGATGCAGGTAATTTGCGGAAATGCCATAATTGAGAGTAGGAGAAAATATATCATAAAAAGGAAGGATACATCATGCATGAGCAGATGCATCCTTCCTTTTTGAATTGGTTATTTATGCATTTTTCAGTGCCTGATCCAGATCCTTGATAATATCATCCACATTTTCGATACCGATGGAAAGACGGATCATTCCAGGAGAAACTCCTGCTTCAACCAACTGCTCGTCGTTCATCTGGCGATGTGTATGGCTGGCTGGGTGAAGGACCATAGTGATGGAGGCGGCAACGTGAGTTGCGATGGTGGCAAGCTTCAGACTGTCCATAAAACGGACTGCTGCATCACGGCCACCGGTCAGTTCAAAGGAGATAACGCCGCAGGTATGACCATCCTTCATATATTTCTGAGCCAGTGCGTGATATTTATCCTCCGGAAGTCCTGCGTAATTTACATGAGAAACCTTTTCGTGTGCGTTCAGGTATTCTGCAATCTTCTGGGCGTTGGAGCAATGGCGTTCAACACGCAGCGGAAGCGTTTCCAGACCGAGGTTCAGAAGGAAGCAATTCATCGGAGACGGAATAGAGCCCAAATCACGCATCAGCTGGGAAGTAGCCTTAGTGATGTAAGCTTTTTTTCCGAACTGCTTTGTATAGATAACGCCGTGATAGGATTCATCCGGCTCTGTCAGGCCGTGATATTTATGGCCGTAGGCATCCCAGTCGAAGTTACCACTGTCGACAATGGCGCCGCCTACCTGAACGGCATGTCCGTCCATATATTTGGTGGTAGAGTGGGTAACGATATCTGCACCCCACTCGAAGGGACAGCAGTTTACCGGTGTGGCAAAGGTGTTATCCACAATAAGAGGCACGCCGTTCTGGTGTGCAACGTGTGCAAATTTCTCGATGTCCAGGACGACCAGAGCCGGATTGGCGATAGTTTCTGCAAAGAGAACCTTTGTGTTCGGTTTGAATGCGGCAGCGATCTCTTCTTCTGTTGCATCGGTATCAACAAAGGTGCAGTCAATGCCAAGTTTCTTGAAGGTGACGGCAAGAAGGTTGAAGGTTCCTCCGTAAATGGTAGAAGCGGCAACAACGTGATCGCCTGCCTCACAGATATTAAATACTGCGTAGAAGTTGGCTGCCTGTCCGGAAGAAGTCAGGATTGCAGCAACACCGCCTTCCAGATCTGCGATCTTTGCGGCTACGGCATCGTTAGTCGGGTTCTGGAGACGGGTGTAAAAATATCCGTCTGCCTTCAGATCAAATAACTGGCCCATTTCGTCGGTGGTGTCATATTTGTAAGTGGTGCTCTGATAGACAGGAAGTGCACAGGGCTCGCCTTTGGATGGGGTATAGCCGGAGTGGATACATTTAGTCTCTAAATTATAGTCGCTCATAGGGATAAGTCCTTTCTGCTGTGTTTTTCGTATGAATTTAACCGAATCAGGGAAGTTTGCTGCTTCAGATGCGGATACCCCATTGATCTGGATTAAGGAAGCTTCCTGTATTTCCGGATACTTCATTCCTGTATTATGCGTTTCAGGGATTTCTGAGAGAAGCTTTGATCCTTGTAGTTCGGCTAAATAAAGTATGAAAAGTGCATTTGTGTATTTTAAATAAAACTACATATAAGTATAACTCTTTATGTGTTGAAATACAACAATATTCTACATAAACTCCACTGTGGTATAAGGGAAATGAAATGTTGCGTTCTGGTGCACATAATAAAATGCTACATGATCAACGTTCGTAATAAGCATAGTAAGTCATTTTATATATGCGGAAATTTGAGCGAAGGTCGGAAAAATACTGTAAAACAAACAAAATATGTGAATAAAGTAACAAATAGTGAAAATCGCATAAAAACAAAATGGATATTTTGTACAAAAAAGATATTGCGTTCACGTGCACAAAATGATAATATAACATCATCAAAAAGAACACAAAAACAGAAAACAATAAAAAATGAACGGAGGAATTTAAAATGTTAAGAGTAGGAGTTATCGGATGCGGCGGAATGGGAAGAGATCATATCAGAAGACTGACAGAGAAGATCCAGGGAGCAGAAGTAGTAGCTGTTTCCGACGTATTTGAGGAAAGCGCCAGGAAAGCAGCCGAGATCTGCGGAGCAAAAGTCTATGCAGACAGTAAGGAGCTCATAAATGCAGAGAACGTAGATGCAGTATTTATCGTATCTCCGGGCTTCGCACATGTAGATTCTCTTCTTCAGGCAATTGAGGCCGGTAAGAGGATTTTCTGTGAAAAACCATTATGTACAACTGCTGAGGACTGCCTGAAAGTAGTAAAGGCAGAGGAGGCAGCCGGCAAACACCTCATCCAGCTTGGATTTATGAGACGCTATGACAAGGGATATCAGCAGATCAAGGAAGCGCTTGCAACAGGAGAGTACGGCGAGCCGCTGATCCTTCACTGTACACACAGAAATCCGGAGGTAGGTACCAATTACAACACACCAATGGCTGTGCACGATACCGCAATCCATGAGATCGATGTTCTTCACTGGCTTGTAGATGATGAGTATGAATCAGCACAGGTAGTAATGCCAAGAGTGACGAAATATTCCCACTCCGAGCTGAAAGATCCGCAGATCATGATGCTTCGTACTAAAAAAGGTGTATGCATTGATGTAGAAGTATTTGTTAACTGCAAGTTCGGATATGATATCAACTGTGAAGTTGTATGCGAGGATGGTGCACTGAAAATGGCACAGCCGGCTTACCCGTCTATTCGCAAGAATGCGGCAGTGTCCACTGCTATTGACACAGACTGCTTCGTAAGATTTAAAGACGCTTATGATAAAGAGGTTCAGGACTGGGTTGATAACGCAGAGGCAGGAGTGATCACAGGACCGAATGCATGGGATGGATACCTGGCAGCGATCACTGCAGATGCTCTTGTAAAAGCGCAGGAAACCGGACAGATCGAGAAAATCGTTTCAGCAGTTGAGAAGCCGGAATTTTATAAATAAATATATTTTACGAGCTCCACCTCATCAAGTGTGAGTTATCATACCAACTTATTGCTACAGACTTCCCCAATGAGTCTGCGGCGGCAGTTACCGGCAGGATCCGATTCCGCTTCGGTTTTGTTGAAACTGCAGTGGAAAACCTGCCGGTGAGATTAACTGGAAAAATTGGCTGAAAAGTAAAAACATATGGAGGGTATTGAAGATGAAATTAGGATTTAATGAAGCAACTGCACTGGAATGTAAAGGACAGTCTCTTATGGCAGACCTGGAGATGTGCGAGAAATATGGTTTTGATTATATTGAGATCCGCTTTGACTGCGTAAAGGACTATCTTAAAGAGCATACACTGGAAGAGCTTGCAGACTGGTTTAAGAATCATCATCTGAAACCATGGGCATACAACACTCTGATCTTCTTTAACCAGAGAGATGAGGCAGGGGAAAAAGAGATTGACGAAGAAGTTGATTTTATCCTGAAGGTTTCCAAAGCGATCGGAATGAAAATGCTGATCACCGTTCCAAGCTTTGATGTAAAAGACAAATCTGTCAGTGAGATTAAAGAAGAAGCAGTTGCACGTCTTCGTTATCTTTCCGATAAGGTTGGCGCGGATATGAAGATTTCCTTGGAGTTCTGTGGTGCACCGAACTGCTCCATCAACCAGTTTGGAACAGCCTATGATGTGGTAAAAGCAGTAGACAGAGATAATGTAGGCGTTACCGTGGATACCTTCCATTTCCATGAGATGTGCTCCCGCCTTGAGGACCTGAGAGCTGCTGATGGCAAGAAGATTTTTGCATACCATTTAAATGACTGTGAGGATCTTCCGCTTGGCTCCTGCGGAGACGACAAGAGACTGTGGCCGGGTGAGGGTGTTGTAGATCATGCAGGAATCGCAGCTGCACTGAAGGAGATCGGTTTTGATGGCGTTTGCACCATCGAAGAGTTCCGTCCGGAATACTATGCAATGAGCCATGAGGACAACGTGAAAAAGGCTGCGGAAGTTACCAGAGACTTTGTGCAGAAATATTTCGGATAATTCATTCAGAAAGGTCCGACCTTAAACCGATAGGAGGTAGATACTATGGCTGGTAAGGGAATCCCTGAATTGTTGAATTACAAGCAGAAGGGGAAAGACTTGAATGAATTCATCAAGGTTCCGTTGTCGGAAAAGCTGGCATACTGTTTTGGTGATCCGGCACTGACCTTGATGTATACCATGACTACAACTCTGCTGATCTATTTTTATACCAACGTTGTTGGAATATCAGCAGGTGCGGTAGGAATGATCATGCTTTTGTCCCGTGTTTTTGATGGATTTTCCGATGTGCTGATGGGAACTATTATCGACCGGACTCATTCCAAGTATGGAAAAGCCAGGATCTGGATCTTAAGACTTGCGGTTCCTTATGCGCTGGCAGCGGTGCTTTTGTTCACCATGCCGCCAATGGGAAATATGGGAAAGATCATCTATGCTTTTGTTACCTATAATATCATGAATACGGTTGTATACACGGCTATCAGCCAGCCATTCCATGCACTGGGATCTCTGATGAGCCGTGACCGTCGTGAACGTGATGTGATCTGTAACATCCGCATGGTATTGTCGATCACAGCAAGTATGATCATTACTGCGTTCACACTGCCGCTGATCAACATCGTAGCGAATATTACCGGCAATCAGCAGATGGCCTGGATCCTGGTAACTGCCGGCTATGCGATCATTTCTGTCGGTGTACTTGTGAATACTTATATGGTCTGTACAGAGCGTGTTTCTGCAGCAAAACAGGAAAAGGAAGATATTCCTTTTGTGGAAGCATTTAAAGCAACCGTTACCAACCGGTATTTCCTTATCGCTCTGGGGCTGATGATCTTTTATACCGCATATCAGATCATTATCGGAACGGACCTTACCTATTACTGCCAGTATGTACTCGGAAATGTAGACCTCGTCATGCCTCTTTCCGCAGCTGAGAAACTGGCAACTGTGGCAGGAATTGCCCTTCTGCCGAAGGTGCTTCCCCGCTATGGAAAAAGAAATCTCATCTGTGCCGGCTGCATCCTGGGCGTTGCAGGACAGCTTCTGTTCCTGATGAATATTACCAGTGTTTCGCTTGGTGTTGTAACCTGTATCATGAGAGGTATCGGAATCGCCCCATTCTATGGTGTGCAGTATTCTCTTCCAAGCGATGCTATTGAGTATGGTCAGTGGAAAACAGGCAAGCGTGTGGAGGGGCTGATGTTCTCATCTATGAGCATGGGTCAGAAAGCCGGTTCCGGACTGACTTCTGCTATTATGGGAGGAATTCTTTCGGCAGCATATTTTGACGGAACAAAGGCGACAGCGGCAGAGCAGTCTGCAGAGGCAATCCGCGTGATCAAGGGATTTTATCTGTATGTTCCGATAGCAATCTGGGTAGTGATGTTTGTGATCGCAGCATGCTACCAGCTGGACAAAGTTTATGACAAAATGATGCGTGAACTGATCCAGCGAGAATCGGGAGAGGAAAGCGGCTCTGTGCCGGGCGAGATTCAGTCCATGCCGTTACCGGAAGCTTCCGGAAACCGGATCAACGTGGCAATTGGAAGACTGTATGGCAGCAGTGGAAGAAAGATTGCCGAGGATGTTGCAAAAGCACTGGACTGCAAGGTTTATGATCGTCAGATCATCTGTCTTATGGCAGAAAAGTTCGGTATGGAAAAAGCAGATCTGGAAAGTGTAAGGCAGTATCTGGATTCCTACAATTATGAGGATTCTGAGCTTACATTTTCCCCGTATGGACATTCATCGGCAGGTGCGGCAGCAGATTATACAGGTGTTCAGATGTTTGAGGTGCAGAGCCGGATCATCCGTGAGCTTTCTGAGAGAAGACCAGGTGTATTCCTGGGAAGATGTGCCAACTATGTGCTTCGTGGAGAGCCGCATACATACAGCTTTTTCGTTTATGCAGATGATGCTTACCGGGAAAAAGAGGGCCAGGAATATTATAAAGGCCAGTCTCTTGGAGAACTGAAGAAACGTGATCAGATCCGAAATGAATACTATGAGAAGTTTACCGGAATCCGCAGAGACGATCCCCATTATTACGATATGGTGATCAATGTATCCAAAACAGGTGCAGCCGGAGCGGCCAGCCTGATTCTGGATTATATCCGGAATAAAGAAGAGGAAAAAGGAGGGAATGCATCATGAAGATCGCATTTGACGTAGATGTTCTTGCAAAACAGATGGATATCAACCGTATGGTCCATCAGGTGGCGGACTGGGGATATAAATATATTGAACAGTCTCCGCATCCGAGGATCAATCCGTTCTATAAGCATCCGTTGTTTTCAAAAGAATGTGAACAGGAATACAGACAGGCTCTTAAAGAGACTGGCGTTGAGATTTCGTCCTTTATCGTGGTGTATCGCTGGTCTGGTCCGACGGAGGAACAGAGACAGTTTGCAGTTGCAAACTGGAAACGGATGATCCAGATCGCCGGAGATATGGGAGTGAAGGTTATCAATACAGAGCTTTCGGGTGATCCGAACCAGCAGGAGATCTGCAATGGAATGTGGTTTAGATCCATGGAGGAATTGCTTCCGCTGATCGAGCGTGAGGGTATCCGTGTGGAGATCCAGTCTCATCCTTATGATTTCTGTGAGCTGAATAATGAGACCTGTGATATGGTGAAATCCTTCCGTTCTCCAAACCTTGGTTATGTGTATTCTTCTCCTCACGGCTTCTTCTACGATGAGGGCAAAGGAGATGTGCGGTCCATGCTGAAATATGCGGGAGATGAACTGACCCATGTACTTTTTGCGGATACCTTTAACCAGACCATGGACTGCAGATACATTTTAAATCCGCCGTGGCTGAATGGCCGTGGAAAAGCGGATGTGACGGTGCATCAGCATCTTGCAATGGGTGAGGGTGATGTGGATTTTGATGGTATTTTTGAAACATTGAGAGAAATGGATTTTGCCAGTAAGCAGCTGAAACCGGATGCACCGAAAGCCGGCGGCGATAACATTGCCTGCGTTTCCATGTTTGGTTTTCCGGAAAAGATGGATAAGCAGGCACCGGAAGCAAGAGAGCGGATTGAGAGAGAACTGCTGGGGAAATGATCGGGTGATTGCGGCAGATCAGAAAGAAAACTGTAATAAATGAGCAGCTGACAGTACGCAGAACGGTGAATAAGACTGATAAAATAATGAATGTGTGCAGAAACACGGTTTCCAGGATGAAAGTTTCATTGTGGAAACCGTGTTTTTTGATGTCTTTCTTTACAAAAAAAACTTTACATATATCAAACAACTGTCTTGTCACATGTAAAGGACTGTGGTATTATGTGTAAGATGTTTTGAAAAAAGTTACATGATAATAAAAAAAGCAGATCAGAAGCATCTGCATAATAAAGACTAGTACAGCGAAAATTAAGTTTCTGCTATATTGACGCAGCAGATGAAGAAATCAGACAAGTCAATATGGCGGTTACTTAATATTCGCTGTACTAGAAAGCAAAAGCAGGAACTCAAAAAAGAAATCCTGCAGGAAAGGTGAAAGATAATGACAGTTGCAGAAGAAATCCAGAAATTAAAAAAAGAAAAAGATGCCATCATCCTTGCACACTACTACGTGCGTCCTGAAGTGCAGGATGTAGCTGACTATATAGGAGATTCCTTTTATCTCAGCAAGATCGCAGCCAGCGCGAAAGAGAAGACGATCGTGTTCTGTGGAGTAGGATTTATGGGAGAGAGCGCCAAGATCTTAAGTCCGGATAAAACTGTTCTGATGCCTGCCATGGATGCAGACTGTCCGATGGCTCATATGGCAACAGAAGAAGGCATCCGCAAGGTGCGAGAGGAATATGACGATGTGGCAGTTGTCTGTTACATTAATTCCACAGCAGCATTGAAGGAGCTTTCTGATGTATGTGTTACTTCCGCAAATGCAGTAAAGATCGTAAAAGCGCTTCCGAACAAAAACATCTTTTTTATCCCGGACAGAAATCTTGCACATTTTATTGCAAAACAGGTTCCTGAGAAGAACTTTATTTACAACGAAGGTTTCTGTATTGTCCATGAATTTATGGATCCGGAAGAAGTAAAAGCAGCAAAAGAAGCGCACCCGGATGCACTGGTTCTGGCACATCCGGAATGTCCTCAGACAGTTCTGAAACAGGCTGATTACATCGGAAGCACATCCGGAATCATTAAATATGCACAGGAAAGTGACAATAAAGAGTTTATCATCTGCACAGAATGTGGCGTTCAGTACAAGCTGGAAACTACATGCCCGGATAAAAAATTCTACTTCACAGAAACCGTACCGGTCTGCAAAAACATGAAAAAAGTATTTCTGGAAAAAGTTCTCCACGTTCTGAAAACCGGGGAGAATGAGGTTCATGTAACAGATGAGACACGTGAAAACGCGAAGAGACCGCTGGAGCGGATGCTGGAACTGGCAAAATAAATAAAACACATTTGTATAAAAGATTTGTCTGAGTTGGCTGAAAAGAGAAATCAAGACAGAGAGGCGAAAAGCAATGAGAATTAAAACAGACGTAGTGATCGTGGGAACAGGTGTTGCAGGTATGTTCAGTGCCTTGAAGCTTCCGCGGGACAAAAAGATCGTGATCATCACAAAAGAGGATATGAGGAGTAGTGATTCTTTCCTGGCGCAGGGCGGGATCTGTGTGCTTCGTGATGAAAACGATTACGACAGCTATTTTGAAGACACCATGAAGGCAGGACATTACGAAAACAGAAAAGAGTCGGTAGACATTATGATCCGAGGCTCCAGAGACATCATTAATGACCTTGTCGGATATGGTGTGGATTTCAAGATGGATGGAGATGATTTTGCTTATACAAGAGAAGGTGCACATTCCAGACCGAGGATCCTTTATCATGAGGATATCACAGGAAAAGAAATTTCCGAAAAACTGCTCCAGCAGGTTCTGAAGCTTGAAAATGTAACAATTCTGGAATATACTACCATGCAGGATATTCTTGTGGAAAATGGCAAATGTACAGGTCTGAAGGCAGTTTCCGCAGAAGCGAACAGGGCACGTCTTGAAGCTATGGAAGCCGGAAAAGCAGTGAAAAGCCAGGAAGAGATCCAGCCTGGCGGAGAGATCCCGGTAGAGATTTATGCACAGGATACGATCCTGGCCAGCGGCGGGATCGGAGGAAGATATGCGCATTCCACCAACTATCCGCATCTTACAGGGGATGCTCTTGATATTGCAAAAAAACACAATGTGCGTCTGGAACATCTGGATTATGTGCAGATCCATCCGACAACGCTGTATTCCAAGAAACCGGGCCGCAGATTCCTGATCTCAGAATCGGTCCGCGGAGAAGGCGCAGTACTTTATAACAGCAAGAAAGAGCGTTTTGTCAATGAACTTCTTCCAAGAGATGTAGTAACAAATGCGATCCGGGAAGAAATGAAAAAAGAAGGAACAGATCATGTATGGCTTTCCATGGAAAATATTGATAAAGATACGATCCTGAATCATTTTCCGAATATTTATCAGAGATGCCTGGAAGAAGGCTATGATGTGACAAAAGAATGCATCCCTGTTGTTCCTGCTCAGCATTATTTCATGGGCGGTATCTGGGTGGATTCTGACAGCAAGACCAGCATGGACCAGCTTTATGCAGTGGGAGAAACCAGCTGCAACGGTGTACATGGCGCGAACAGACTGGCAAGTAATTCCCTGCTGGAGAGCCTTGTATTTGCAAAACGTGCAGCCAAAGCAATCTCAGCAGAAAAGAAAAGTGCTGCAGGTGCGGCGTGAATGCAGCCGGAATATAAATATCCGTATTATGAAAGACAGGAGCAGCCTTGCTTTGGAGAACAGGGTTGCTGTGATAATTAAGAAAGAGCAGGTATTGTAAAATGAATAAGATCACAATGACACTTCAGGTAGATCACCTGATCCTGGAGGCTTTAAAGGAAGATATTTCAAGCGAAGACGTTACCACAAACTCTGTTATGAAAGAAACAGTTCCGGGAGAGGTAGATCTGATCTGTAAAGAGGATGGAATCATTGCGGGATTGGAAATCTTTAGCCGTGTATTTACGCTTTTGGATGCTGACACAAAAGTGGAGCTGTTCTGCAAGGACGGCGATGAAGTAAAAAAAGGTCAGAAAATGGGAAAAGTTACAGGAGATATCCGGGTGCTTCTTTCCGGCGAGCGTGTGGCACTGAATTATCTTCAGAGAATGAGCGGGATCGCAACCTATACACATTCGGTTGCGTCACTTCTTGCAGGAACAGGGATCACATTGCTGGATACCAGAAAAACGACGCCGAATATGCGTATTTTTGAGAAATATGCTGTTCGTGTAGGCGGCGGACAGAACCACAGATATAATCTTTCAGATGGAGTTCTTTTGAAAGACAATCACATCGGAGCAGCAGGAAGCGTTGCGAATGCTGTAAAAATGGCGCAGGAGTACGCTCCTTTTGTCCGCAAGATTGAAGTTGAGGTAGAAACTCTTGATCAGGTAAAAGAAGCTGTTGAGGCCGGCGCAGATATCATCATGCTTGATAACATGACTCCGGAGATGATGAAAGAAGCGGTGCAGCTGATCGGCGGAAGAGCAAAAACTGAATGTTCTGGAAATGTTACAAAAGAAAACATTGCAAAGATCAGGGATGTTGGTGTAGACTATGTATCAAGTGGTGCATTAACGCATTCTGCACCGATCCTTGATATTTCGCTTAAGAATCTTCATCCGCTTTCCTGAAAAATGCAGGATTTTACAGAATACCGAGTGCTGTGACAGGAAATACCCCGAATATCAGAAAAGAAGCGTGAATTGCCGGAAGCAGAGGCATAGCAGGTGATGTCGGGCCGGGGTGGAGAGATCGCGAGAATGAAGGAGAGAGGTATCGGAACAAAAAGTACAGGCACAGCCAGGAAAGGGGAACTTAAATGACTGGTTCAGAACGCAGGACAGCGATCATGGATCAAATTAAAAACAGTGAACGGCCGGTCTCAGGAAGTGCTCTGGCCAGAACATTTCAGGTCAGCAGACAGGTGATCGTGCAGGATATTGCGCTGATACGCGCGGAGGGGAATGACGTGATCTCCACCAATAGAGGATATATTTTTACTGCTCCCCATACTGTGAGCCGGATATTCAAGGTGCATCATACAGATGCGGATCTGGAAAACGAGCTCTGCGGGATTGTGGATCTTGGCGGAAAAGTGATCAACGTAATGGTGAATCACAGAGTTTACGGACATATCGAGGCAGAACTGAATATCAGCTCCAGACGCCAGGTTGAGAATTTTATGGAGGATATCCGAAACGGCAAGTCCAGTCCTCTGAAGAATATCACATCGGATTATCATTATCATAAAGTAGAAGCAGAATCCGAGGAAATCCTGGATATGATCCAGGATATGCTGAAACGGCGAGGATTTCTGATCGAAGCAGAATAGTAGAAGTCAGATATAAAAAGAAAAGATATACAGAATGAGAAAATTCTGTTAATATGAAAATATAGTGACCACGAAAATAGGAGAAGGAATCCTGCATGGCAGGGTTCCTTCTTGCACCCTGCGGAAATGTGCACCTTGTGGAAATGTGCAGACAGGGAAAACAGGATGCAGATATGAGGGTGAGAAAAAATACGGCTTGATATGCATGGAGGGGGAAATGGATTATCAGAGTATGTTTACATTTATGCTGGAGATGGCAGGAACTATTGCGTTTGCTGCTTCCGGAGCTATGGTGGGGGCGCAGAGAGGAATGGATATTTTCGGGGTCTGCGTTCTTGGAGTGGTGACTGCAGTGGGCGGAGGAGCTACCAGGGATATTATCCTGGGAATCGTGCCGCCGGGGATGTTTCAGGATCCGCTGTATACCATTGTGGCAACCGTGACGTCCTGTATTGTTTTTGCAGTGATGTACTGGAAGCAGGAGCTTTTGGAAGGCGGGAACCGGCTGGTCTATGATAAGGTGATGCTGGTGATGGATACGGTTGGCCTTGGTGTGTTTACTGTCATGGGGGTTGATAAGGGGATTTCCCAGGGGTATATGGAAAGAACATTTTTTCTTGTATTTCTTGGAACTGTCACAGGAGTTGGAGGCGGCCTTATCCGTGATATGATGGCAGGAGTACCGCCATATATTTTTGTGCGCCATATTTATGCCTGTGCGTCTATTGTAGGGGCCATTGCCTGTGTTTGGATATACAGGCTGTGGGGCGGAGTGCCGGCCATGGTGATCGGAACGGTAGTAGTGATCCTGATCCGGTACCTGGCGGCACATTACCGGTGGAATCTGCCGAGACTGAGAAGAGAATAAAAAAAATATGAAAAGATCCGGAACATTTAAGGAATAATGTTCCGGATCTTTTTGGCTTTTATTTGGTTTATATTGCGTAGAAGATTTTATCTGTTCCTCTCATAAGAGAATCATGCGTCTGTATCCTGCAGAGCCAGGAAGCCTTCCTCGCCGGTACGGATCTTGACAACGTTTTCGATATCGTAAACGAAGACCTTACCATCACCGATCTGACCGGTATGAAGAACTTCTTTTGCAGTATCAATAACCTTCTGAACCGGTACAAGACTTACAACGATCTCGATCTTAACCTTCGGACGGAGGTTCATGTCAACCTCAACACCACGATAGTAGGTTGGAGCACCCTTCTGAACACCACAGCCCATAACGTTTGTGATAGTGATACCGGTTACGCCGATCTCGTTCATAGCCTGCATAAACTCATCAAGCTTGTTCTGACGTGTGATGATAACAACCTTTGTCAGTTTGTGTACGCCGTCTGCAGGAATTTCAGGAACAGATTCAGCAGGAGCAGAAGGAGCATGTTTTACAACAGGGGCTTTTACGGAAGTTCCCATTGGAGTCGGAGCCTTTGTCATGGTATCCTGTACAAAGAATCCATCGTATGCACTTGCGAGGCCATGCTCTTTCATATCCAGACCTGCGATCTCTTCCTCAGCGGAAACACGAAGACCGATGGTGTGTTTGATCACCTGGAAGATAATTGTCATAGTAATAGCAACCCATGCGATGGTGATAACCATACCAATAAACTGAACACCGAAGCCATGGAAACCACCGCCTGTGAGAAGACCTTTCCATTCGGTACCTGCACCGTCGGAGAAAAGACCGACAGCAAGAGTTCCGAAAGCACCGTTAAGACCGTGAACGCCAACAGCACCAACCGGGTCATCAATTTTGAGAACTTTATCAACAAATTCAATACCAAATACTACAATGAATCCGGAGAGGATTCCGATGATAGCTGCAGATGTAGGAGATACGGTATCACAGCCTGCTGTGATGGCTACCAGTCCTGCAAGAGAACCGTTCAGGGACATGGAAACATCCGGTTTTTTATAGCGGATCCATGTGATCAGCATAACTGTTACAGTAGCAACAGCAGCTGCAAGGTTTGTTGTTACGAAGATCTTTCCGGCGCTTACAATGGCATCGCCTTCCATGCTGACAGTAGATGCACCGTTGAAACCGAACCAGCAGAACCAGAGAATGAATACACCAAGTGCACCAACTGTAAGGTTATGTCCCGGGATCGCTCTGGATTTACCGGATTTGGAATATTTTCCGATACGAGGTCCGAGGATGATGGCACCGATCAGTGCAGCAACACCACCAACCATGTGAACGGCACAGGAACCTGCGAAATCATGAAATCCCATCTGGCTGATAAAGCCGCCGCCCCAGATCCAGTGACCGGATACCGGATATACAACGAGACTGATCAGTAAACTGTAGATACAGTAGGAGATGAATTTAGTACGCTCTGCCATGGCACCGGATACGATGGTAGCAGAAGTAGCACAGAATACAGTCTGGAAGATGAGAAATGCCCAGAAAGGAACTCCATCCGGAAGCATTGCGTTTCCGTAGTTTGCCTCTGAGGCGATTCCGCCAATCTTGCCGAAGAAACCGTTTCCTGCACCGAACATGATGCCAAATCCAACCAGCCAGAAGACCGGTGTACCGATACAGAAGTCCATCAGGTTTTTCATGATGATATTTCCTGCGTTTTTTGCTCTTGTGAATCCTGTTTCGACCATTGCAAATCCAGCCTGCATGAAGAAGACCAGTGCTGCACCGACGAGGACCCAAGTTGTGTTTACTGAAGAATACATAGTAACACTCCCTTTCCCAATTTTTTTCTTTCCTATTATGTATAGAAAGAATTTTTGTAATACCGGACAAAAAACAGATGGAATTTATCCAGTATCAGTATAACGAAAAAGCGCAGGAGAGAGGAAATTCTCTTCCGCGCCTTTACGAAATCAAAATTAGTATATGTAAAACAGGGGATATCTGTATCGTGTGATTAATGGATGAGGAAATCGATAATGAATTATGAAGTAGAGTTCATAAGGGATATCCCCTGTATTTACCGTATGAAATTGTTATCTGATATCCGTGATCAGATGGAGAATAACAGCTCGTCGTAGGTCGGATAAGGAAGTAACTCATCCGGGATCAGAGCCTCTGCCTCATCTGCAGATTTTCTTAAAGTTTCCATGTCTTCCAGAACAGTTTCCTGATAAGCCTTGGAGCATGCAAGTACATCGTCAGAAGAAGCAAGAGCTTTTGCTGTATCTGCTTTCAGAGTTTCCAGATCTTTTGCCATGGTGTCTGCAAGTGTACTCAGTTTGGAGATCAGAGCAGCTTCACTTGCTACAGAAATATCAGCTACTACGGATTTCTTTGCAGCTGCAGTATCTGCAAGCTTTTCAACATATGTATATACAGAAGGAATTACCTGCTTCTGGATCATCTCAGCCAGAGTGTTGGACTCGATGTTGATGGTCTTGTAATAGTTCTCAAGCCAGATCTCGTAACGGGAGAAAAGCTCTTCCTTTGTAAAAATGCCATGCTTTGTAAACAGCGCAATGTTCTTCTCAGCAATGAAATGCGGAAGTGCATCCGGAGTTGTTTTCAGATTGTAGAGACCACGTTTCTCAGCTTCTTCAACCCATTCGTCTGTATATCCGTTTCCGTTAAAGATGATGCGTTTATGCTCTTCAATGGTCTTCTTAAGAAGTGCATGTACTGCGTTTTCCATTTCTTCTTCCGGAACATCCTTAAGAGCTGCGCTGAATTCTGCAAGAACCTCTGCAACAGCGGTATTCAGTACGATGTTCGGGTTTGCGACAGATGCTGCAGAACCAAGCATACGGAACTCAAATTTGTTTCCGGTAAATGCAAATGGTGAAGTACGGTTTCTGTCTGTGGTATCCTTTATGAAGTGCGGAAGTACCTTTGCTCCGATATCCATCTGTACCGCATGCTTATTGCTGAAGAAGGTATCGTTTTCAATAGATTTCAGTACGTCTGTTAGCTCATCTCCAAGGAAGATGGATACGATTGCAGGCGGTGCCTCGTTTGCTCCAAGACGATGATCATTTCCGGCGCTTGCAACGGATACGCGGAGAAGATCAGCATAATCGTCAACGGCTTTGATGACAGCTACCAGGAATACCAGGAACTGTGTATTTTCTGCCGGTGTTTTTCCTGGATCAAGAAGGTTTACACCTGTGTCTGTGCTCATGGACCAGTTGTTGTGCTTACCGCTTCCGTTGATTCCCTCAAATGGTTTCTCGTGAAGGAGGCAGACCATGTTGTGCTTGTCGGCAACCTTCTTCATGATCTCCATGGTCAGCTGGTTGTGGTCAACAGCAACATTTGTGGTATCAAATACAGGAGCCAGTTCGTGCTGTGCAGGAGCAACCTCGTTATGTTTTGTTTTGGCTGGAATGCCAAGCTTCCAAAGCTCTTCGTCAAGATCATGCATGTAAGCAGCAACGCGAGGCTTCAGGGCTCCGAAGTAATGATCTTCCATTTCCTGTCCTTTTGGTGCAGAAGCGCCCAGAAGAGTACGGCCGCAGAAAATCAGGTCTTTTCTCTTTTTGTAAAGATCCTTGTCAACCAGGAAATATTCCTGCTCAGGTCCTACGGTTGTGTCGATGTGACGGACCTCTTTGTTTCCAAGGATGTGAAGAATACGAACCGCTTCTTTGTTCAGAACATCCATGGAACGAAGAAGAGGAGTTTTCTTATCCAGTGCCTCTCCGCTGTAGGAACAGAATGCAGTAGGAATGTAAAGAGTTTTATCTTTAATGAATGCAGGTGAAGTAGGATCCCATGCTGTATATCCTCTTGCTTCAAAAGTAGCACGAAGTCCGCCTGACGGGAAGCTGGATGCATCTGGCTCACCTTTTACCAGCTCTTTACCGGAGAAATCCATGATCACCTGTCCGTCACCTGTAGGGGAGATGAAGCTGTCATGCTTTTCAGCAGTTACGTTTGTCATCGGCTGGAACCAGTGTGTGTAATGTGTCGCACCGTTTTCAGTAGCCCATTCTTTCATTGCAACTGCTACGGAATTTGCAACGTCCAGTTCCAGATGAGTTCCGTTTTCAATTGTTTTCTTTAATGCTTTGTACATGTCCTTTGGCAGTTTGCTTCGCATCACTTTGTCATTGAATACAAGGCTGCCATACATTTCAGGGATACTCTGTGCCATATAGGTACACTCCTTTCGATTTCACTCATTCATTATAATTTTTAATTATTTTATAAGGACCGCTGCCGGAAGAACCGGGTATAAACGGACCGGAAAACAAAAAAAGCGCTTCAGATACCTGCCGTATCCAAAGCGCCTTTGCTTTATGTGTTGCAGTATACACCAAAATAAAATATTGTCAAGAGCTTTTTTGAAAAAATCTAAAAAATCGACCAGGGCGATCGGACTGTCGGAAAATAGGCAGGGTTGACAAATCTTGTCCTTTTATTATAATCTGATATCGTAGTTATACAGTCGAAAAGTCAGCGATCGCTATAAGTGATCGAGGCAAAAGAAGCTTTTTGACCAGTGACAAAGATGCACAATACGGAAAGAACAGATGGAGGGAAATATGTCAGGAGTAAAGGAAGAATGTGGCGTATTCGGGATTTATGATCTGGATGGAGGGAATATTGCACCATCTATTTATTATGGTCTTACCTCGCTGCAGCACAGGGGACAGGAGTCCTGCGGAATGGCCGTTTCAAGGACGGACGGAGAAAGAGGAAACGTACAGTTCCATAAAGATCTCGGACTGGTAAGCGAAGTTTTGCGAAAAGATGTTGTACATAATATGAATGGTGATATCGGAATCGGACATGTTCGTTATTCCACCACCGGAGAATCTGTCGCAGAGAATGCACAGCCGCTGGTACTTTCTTATATCAAGGGAAGTCTGGCACTTGCGCACAACGGAAATCTGGTTAATACAGAAGCTCTGAAATGGGAGCTGATCCAGACAGGCGCAATTTTCCATACAACTACCGACTCAGAGGTTATCGCGTTCCATATCGCAAGAGAACGTGTGCATTCTGCCACTGTAGAGGAAGCAGTACATAAAACCGTAGAGAAGATCCGCGGAGGATATGCTCTTGTGATCATGAGCCCCCGGAAGCTGATCGGTGCCCGTGATCCTTACGGACTGAAACCCCTCTGTCTTGGAAAAAGAGATAATGCCTATGTCCTTGCATCTGAAAGCTGCGCGCTGACATCTGTAGGAGCGGAATTTATCCGTGATATTGAACCGGGTGAGATCGTCACGATCACCAAGAACGGACTGAAATCCAGTAAACTGACTGAGAAGAAAAAGCATGCTCATTGTGTTTTTGAATATATTTATTTTGCAAGACTGGACAGCACCATGGATGGCGTGAAAATCTATGATGCAAGGATCCGTGGAGGAAAATCTCTTGCAAAATCCTATCCGGTAGAAGCGGACCTGGTGACCGGTGTACCGGAATCCGGACTTCCGGCAGCAAAAGGCTATTCTGAGGAATCCGGAATCCCGTTTGGCTTTGCGTTCTATAAAAACAGTTACATTGGAAGAACTTTTATCAAGCCTACACAGCAGGAGAGAGAGTCCAGTGTCCATCTGAAGCTGAGCGTTCTGGAATCCGTGGTGAAGGGGAAGAGAATCGTTCTGGTAGATGATTCCATTGTCCGAGGAACTACCATTGCCAATCTGATCCACATGCTGAAAGAAGCAGGAGCAAAAGAAGTCCATGTACGTATCAGCTCCCCGCCATTTTTACATCCCTGTTATTTTGGTACCGATGTGCCGTCCAATGACCAGCTCATCGCAGCACAGCACAGCACGGAAGAAATCCGTAAGATGATCGGTGCAGACTCCCTGGGTTATATGCAGATCGATTATCTGGAAGGCATGGCAGGTGGACTTCCGCTGTGTAAAGCATGTTTTGATGGCAATTATCCGATGGAAATACCGGCAGAAATCAAACAGGATTAATGAACTATGTGGAATTAATCTCACAGTAAAAAATAATGGATTGAAAAACGAAAATGTAAAAACTGCACAATAAATATATAAAAAACCCGGATTTTGTCATATAAAATCCGGGTTTTTATAGAAAGACTCTTAAAAACGATAAAAAACATCAACTTGACAAATCTGACAACATGAGACATAATGTGGAACAGCCAGATGAAAAAGGCCGCTGGTCTGGAATATACAGGAAAACAGCAAGGCCGAAAAAAGGCCGGTTTTTTGCCGAGATAAAAGAGAGGATGATATTTATGTCTAAAAAAATTAGATTGAATGCGACAGAGGATGTTAAAGAATTTGTTAAGGCTGCAAGTAAATGTGATTTTGATGTAGATATTTCATATAACAGAATTTTAATTGATGCAAAATCTATTCTTGGAATCCTCAGCATGGATCTGACCAGAGTTCTTACAGTAACCTGTCATGGCGAGGATCATGAGTTTGATCGTTTCCTTCAGAAATATGCAGTTGCCTGACAGACAGTGCAGAGACAGACAAGATATGAAAGACATAAAAAGAAAAGGCAGACGTGACTGCAGAGACAGGAGATCAGTTTGAAATCCTCAGCAGGCGTCTGTTTTTTCTTTACATCCATTTCATAGGAAGAAATTCCGCAGACTATATGAAAAATCAGTTATTGACAAATAAAAAAAAATAGTTTATAGTAAACCATATTTTATATGAAAGATAACTGACAAAGGCGTCAGGAACGGATACCACAGGGGAATTCTCACCCCTTGGAATCTGTTCCGGACGCCTTTTTGTTGTGGGACACAAAATGGAGGAGGAAATCGAAGATGGCAGTAAAGTATGTTTTTGTAACAGGTGGAGTTGTTTCCGGTCTGGGAAAAGGAATTACCGCAGCGTCTCTTGGGCGCCTTCTGAAAGCCAGAGGGTATCAGGTGACCATGCAGAAATTTGATCCCTACATTAATATTGACCCGGGAACTATGAATCCCATTCAGCATGGAGAGGTTTTTGTAACGGATGACGGTACAGAGACTGACCTTGACCTTGGACATTATGAGCGTTTCATTGATGAAAGCCTTGACAAAAATTCCAATGTGACAACCGGTAAGATTTACTGGTCTGTTCTTCAGAAAGAGCGTCATGGTGATTTCGGCGGAGGTACCGTTCAGGTGATCCCGCATATTACCAATGAGATCAAGAGCCGTTTTTACAGAGCAAAATCCGCAGACGAAGACAGAATTGCCATCATCGAGGTTGGTGGTACAGTCGGTGATATTGAGAGCCAGCCGTTCCTGGAATCCATCCGTCAGTTCCAGCATGATGTGGGACATGACAATGCGATCCTTATCCATGTAACTCTGATCCCGTATCTCCGTGCTTCCGGAGAGATGAAGACCAAACCCACCCAGGCCAGTGTAAAAGAACTTCAGGGAATGGGAATCCAGCCGGATGTCCTGGTATGCAGAAGTGAGTATCCTCTTACCGAGGATATCCGTGGAAAGATCGCCCTGTTCTGTAATGTGCCTGTAAGCAATGTGCTTCAGAATCTGGATGTGGAATATTTATATGAAGCTCCTCTTGCAATGGAGAGAGAAAAGCTTGCAGACGTAGTACTGCAGAGCTTAAGACTGGAGAATCGCAAACCAGATCTTACAGACTGGGAAAATATGGTAGAAAATCTCCGCCACCCGGATAAAACAGTAAAGATCGCCATGGTTGGTAAATATACACAGCTTCATGATGCATACTTGAGTGTTGTGGAAGCACTGAAGCATGGCGGGATCTCTTGCCGTGCAAAGGTTGATATCACCTGGGTGGACTCCGAAGAACTCAATGAAAAAAATTTGGATCAGACTCTCCATTCTGTAGATGGAATCCTGGTTCCGGGAGGATTCGGAAACCGTGGTACAGAAGGAATGATCCTTGCGGCACAGTATGCAAGAGTTCATAAGATCCCATACCTTGGGATCTGCCTGGGAATGCAGATGGCTATTGTGGAATTTGCCCGCCATGTGCTTGGATATGAAGATGCCAACAGTATTGAGCTGGCACCGGAAACAACACATCCGGTCATTGCCCTGATGCCGGATCAGGAGGATGTGGAAGATCTTGGAGGAACTCTTCGTCTTGGAAGCTATCCGTGTGTGCTTGCAGAAGGCTCCAGATCCTATGAGCTTTTTGGAAAGAAAGAGATCCAGGAACGTCACAGACATCGTTATGAGGTAAACAACGCATTCCGTAAGGAACTGGACGAAAAGGGAATGTCCATTGTAGGAACATCCCCGGATGCTCACATTGTTGAGATGATCGAAATTGCCGGACATCCGTTCTTTGTGGGAACACAGGGACATCCGGAATTTAAATCCAGGCCAAATCATGCACATCCACTGTTCCGTGGATTTGTGCAGGCGGCAGTTGATAAAAAGACGGCAGAAGAAGCTGCAATGAAAGGATGAGAAAAATGAGAGAAGTAGCAAATCAGCAGCAGGGCCTCTACCGCCCTGAATTTGAACATGATAACTGCGGTATCGGAGCCGTTGTTAATATAAAAGGAAAGAAAACACATGATACAGTTGCCAATGCTCTTAAGATCGTAGAGAATCTTGAGCATCGTGCTGGTAAGGATGCAGAAGGAAAAACCGGTGATGGTGTTGGTATCCTTCTTCAGATCTCCCACAAATTTTTTAAGAAGGTCTGTAAAAAAGAAGGCTTTGATATCGGCGGAGAGAGAGAATATGGTGTAGCCCAGCTCTTTTTCCCACAGCAGGAGATCAAACGTGCCCAGGCAAAGAAGATGTTCGAGATCATCGTGGAAAAAGAGGGCCTGGAACTTCTTGGATGGCGTACAGTACCGGTCTTCCCGGAGGTTCTTGGTCATAAAGCGAAAGAGTGCATGCCGTGCATTATGCAGGCATTTGTTAAAAAACCGGAGGATGTGGAAAAAGGTCTTGCCTTTGACCGTATGCTTTACATCGCACGTCGTGAATTTGAACAGAGTAATGATAATACTTACGTAGTTTCCATGAACAGCCGTACCATCGTATACAAAGGTATGTTCCTGGTAGGACAGCTCCGTACCTTCTTTGGCGATCTTCAGAGCCAGGATTACGAGTCTGCCATTGCAGTGGTACATTCCCGTTTCAGTACCAACACGAATCCAAGCTGGGAGAGAGCACATCCGAACCGTTTCATCGTACATAACGGTGAGATCAACACAATCCGCGGAAACGCCGATAAGATGCTTGCACGTGAGGAAAACATGGAGTCTCCGTATCTGAAGGATGAGCTTCACAAGGTCCTTCCTGTAGTTAACCGCAATGGTTCTGACTCTGCAATGCTTGACAATACCCTGGAATTCCTGGTTATGAGTGGAATGGATCTTCCACTTGCAGTGATGATCACGATTCCGGAGCCATGGGCAAACAACGATACGATTTCTCAGGAGAAGAGAGATTTTTATCAGTACTATGCGACTATGATGGAGCCATGGGACGGTCCTGCGTCCATTCTGTTCTCAGATGGTGATGTGATGGGAGCGGTTCTTGACAGAAACGGTCTTCGTCCATCCAGATACTATATCACATCTGATGGCTATATGATCCTTTCCTCCGAGGTTGGTGTTCTTCCTGTGGATGAGGAGAAGATCGTATTAAAAGAACGTCTTCATCCGGGAAAAATGCTTCTGGTTGATACCGTTCAGGGTCGTGTCATTGATGACAATGAGCTCAAAGAAAAATATGCGAAAAAACAGCCTTATGGTGAGTGGCTGGACAGCAATCTGGTACAGCTTCGTGATATCAAGATCCCGAATCAGAGAGTTGTCGAATACACTCCGGAGGAGAGAGCACGCCTTCAGAAAGCCTTCGGATATACTTATGAGCAGTACCGTACTTCGATCCGAAACATGGCATTAAACGGCGCAGAAAGCATCGGAGCCATGGGACATGATACTCCCCTTGCAGTATTTTCCAAGGAACATTATCCGTTGTTCGATTATTTCAAGCAGCTTTTTGCACAGGTAACAAACCCGCCGATCGATGCGATCCGTGAGGAGATCGTTACTTCTACAAGTGTATATGTAGGAAAAGACGGAAATCTTCTGATCCAGAAGCCGGAGAACTGTCAGGTGCTGAAGATCAACAATCCGATCCTGACCAACACCGATATGCTGAAGATCAAGAATATGAAAAAGGACGGCTTCAAGGTTGTGACTATTTCCACATTATATTATAAGAGCACAAAGCTTGAACGTGCCATTGACCGTCTGTTCGTAGAGGTAGACAAAGCCTTCCGTGAGGGAGCAAACATCCTGGTCCTTTCTGACCGCGGTGTGGATGAGAACCATATGCCGATCCCGTCCCTGCTGGCGGTTTCCGCAGTACATCAGCATCTTGTAAAAACAAAGAAGAGCACTTCCCTTGCCCTGATCCTGGAGTCCGGTGAGCCGAGAGAGGTACATCATTTCGCAACACTCCTCGGATATGGTGCAAGTGCAGTCAATCCGTATCTGGCACTGGATACGATCCATGAGCTGATCGATACACATATGCTGGATAAGGACTATTACGCAGCCGTTGATGATTACAATCATGCGGTGATCAGCGGTATCGTAAAGATCGCTTCCAAGATGGGTATTTCCACTATCCAGTCCTATCAGGGATCTCAGATCTTTGAGGCAATCGGAATTTCCCAGGATGTGATCGATCGTTACTTTACAGGAACCGTAAGTCGTGTAGGCGGAATCACATTGGAAGATATCGAGGATAATGTAGAAAAACTTCATTCTGAGGCATTTGATCCCCTTGGACTTGCCACAGATCTTACTCTGGACAGCGTAGGTGCCCATAAGATGAGAAGCCAGGGTGAGGAGCACAAATATAACCCGCGTACCATTCATCTTCTCCAGCAGTCCACAAAACAGGGCAGCTATGAGATGTTCAAGGAATATACAAAGCTGGTAGATGACGAGGGTCATGGAAACTTAAGAGGTCTTCTGGACTTTAAGTTTGCCAAGGAGCCTATTCCGATCGACCAGGTTGAGAGTGTTGAGGATATTGTAAAACGATTTAAGACAGGTGCCATGTCCTATGGTTCTATTTCCCAGGAAGCACATGAGACACTGGCTATTGCCATGAACCATCTCCATGGAAAATCCAATACCGGTGAGGGTGGTGAAAGTGATGAGCGTCTGGATTCAGCAGGAACAGACAATGACCGCTGCTCTGCGATCAAACAGGTAGCCAGCGGACGTTTCGGCGTTACCAGCCGTTATCTGGTTTCCGCAAGAGAAATCCAGATCAAGATGGCACAGGGTGCAAAGCCGGGTGAGGGCGGACATCTTCCTGCAAAGAAGGTATATCCGTGGATCGCAAAAACCCGTCATTCCACACCAGGAGTCAGCCTGATCTCTCCGCCGCCACATCATGATATCTACTCTATCGAGGATCTGGCAGAATTGATCTATGACCTGAAAAACGCCAATAAATATGCGGATATTTCCGTAAAGCTGGTTTCTGAGGCGGGTGTTGGTACGGTTGCAGCCGGTGTTGCAAAGGCCGGTGCACAGACTGTTCTGATCTCCGGATATGACGGAGGTACAGGAGCAGCGCCAAGAAGCTCTATCCATAATGCAGGACTTCCATGGGAGCTTGGACTTGCAGAAACACACCAGACGCTGATCATGAACGGACTTCGTAACCGTGTACGTATCGAGACAGACGGTAAGCTGATGAGCGGCCGTGACGTTGCCATTGCAGCACTTCTCGGTGCAGAGGAATTCGGTTTTGCAACAGCGCCACTTGTAACGATGGGCTGCGTGATGATGAGAGTCTGCAATCTGGATACCTGCCCGGTAGGTGTGGCTACACAGAACCCGGAGCTGCGTAAGAGATTCCGCGGAAAACCGGAGTATGTGGAGAACTTCATGCGCTTTATTGCACAGGAGCTGAGAGAGTACATGGCACGCCTTGGTGTTGCCACCATCGATGAGATGGTAGGTCGTACAGACCTTCTTACAGTTTCTGACAGTGTGCAGGAGCCGCATAAGGGTAAGGTTGACTTAAGTGCCATCTTGAATAACCCATATGCAGGAAAGGGCAAAGTAACCTTTGATCCGAAGGCTGTATACAATTTCAATCTTGAGAAAACTCTGGATGAAAAAGTTCTGGTCAAGAAATGTGCACCGGCGATCCAGAAGGGTGAGAAAGTTTCTGTTGATGTAAATGTTACCAATACAGACCGTGCATTTGGTACCATCCTCGGATCTGAGATCACAAGAAATCATAAGGATGGACTTCCGGAGGATACGGTAACTGTAAACTGTACAGGTGCAGGCGGACAGAGCTTCGGTGCCTTTATTCCGAAAGGACTGACATTGAAACTGACCGGTGACAGCAACGACTACTTCGGAAAAGGCCTTTCCGGTGGAAAGCTGATCGTTAAGGTTCCGGAGAAGGCCGGATACAAGGCTGAAGAGAACATCATCGTCGGAAACGTGGCACTCTATGGTGCGACCAGCGGAACTGCATTTATCAACGGTGTTGCCGGTGAGCGTTTTGCAGTACGTAACTCCGGTGCGGTTGCAGTTGTTGAGGGTGTTGGCGAGCATGGCTGCGAGTACATGACAGGCGGCCGTGTGGTAGTTCTTGGAAAAACAGGAAAGAACTTTGCAGCAGGTATGAGCGGCGGTATCGCTTATGTCCTTGATGTGGATAACGTTCTTTATAAGAACCTCAATAAAGCAATGATCTCCATTGAAAAAGTGGAGAATAAATATGATAAAAAAGAGCTTCGTGATCTTATCGAGGCTCATGTGGAAGCAACAGGCTCTGAGATCGGTAAGAAGGTGCTGGCTGATTTTGATTCCTATCTGCCTCACTTCAAAAAACTCATTCCGGATGAGTACAAGAGAATGATCACATTAAGTGCAAAGCTGGAAGAAAAAGGTCTGACCAGCCAGCAGGCACAGATGGAAGCGTTCTATGAGAGCATCGGCGTGAAACATTAAGGAGGATGAGGAAATGGGAAAGCCAACTGGATTTTTAGATTATGAAAGAGAAACGGCAAAGGTTCTGCCGCCAAAGGAACGTATTCAGAATTTCAACGAATTTCGTATTCCATTAAATAAAGAAAAACAGAAACTTCAGGGAGCACGCTGCATGGCTTGCGGCGTCCCCTTCTGCCAGTCAGGTATGATGATCGGCGGAATGGCTTCCGGCTGCCCGCTGCACAACCTGGTTCCTGAGACAAATGATCTTGTGTACACAGGAAACTGGAAGCAGGCATTCCTTCGTTTAAACAAGACACACAGCTTTCCGGAGTTTACATCCAGAGTGTGTCCAGCACTTTGCGAAGCTGCATGTACCTGTAACCTGAACGGAGATCCGGTCAGCACAAAGGAGAATGAGAAAGCGATCATTGAGACAGCCTATGCAGAAGGATGGGTAAAACCGCAGATCCCGCCTGTCCGCACAGGAAAGACGATCGCAGTCATCGGAAGTGGTCCTTCCGGACTGGCAGCAGCACAGCAGCTGAACCGCCGTGGCCACAGCGTAACCGTATTTGAGAGAAACGACCGTATCGGAGGACTTCTCCGCTATGGCATTCCGAACATGAAGCTGGAGAAAAAGATCATTGACCGCAGACTGAAGCTGATGGAAGAGGAAGGCGTGAAATTTGTTACCAATATCAATGTTGGTGTTGACATCACTGCAGAACAGCTTCTGAAGGATTATGACCGTGTCCTTCTCTGCTGTGGAGCTTCTCATCCGAGAGATATCAAGGTTCCGGGAAGAGATGCCAAGGGAATTTACTTTGCAGTGGATTTCCTGAAGCAGATAACAAAAAGTCTTCTGGATACAGATTTTGCAAAATTTCCATATGAGCTTGCAAAGGGCAAAAATGTTCTGGTCATTGGCGGTGGTGATACCGGTAATGACTGTGTGGGAACATCCATCCGTCTGGGGGCGAAATCTGTAACACAGCTTGAGATGATGCCGCAGCCTCCTGCAGCAAGAACTCCTTCCAATCCATGGCCGGAGTGGCCGAAGGTCCTGAAAACTGATTACGGCCAGGAAGAGGCTATTGCAGTATTCGGCCATGATCCTCGGATCTATCAGACAACCGTTACCGAGTTTATCAAGGACAAAAAAGGAAATGTCTGCAAGGCCAAGATCGTAAAACTGAAAAGCGTAAAGGATGAAAAGACCGGAAGATTCAATATGGTGCCGGTCGAGGGCAGTGAGGAAGTGATCCCTGCAGATGTGGTCCTTATTGCGGCAGGCTTCCTTGGCAGCGAGAAATATGTGACAGATGCTTTCCGTGTAGCGCTTACACCAAGAACCAATGTGGAAACAAAACCGGAGCAGTATGCAACAAGCGTAGATCGTGTGTTCACAGCAGGTGATATGCATCGTGGACAGTCCCTTGTCGTATGGGCGATCCATGAGGGACGTGAGGCTGCGAAAGCAGTGGATGAATCACTGATGAGCTATTCATATTTACAGTAAAATAACAGATACCAGGGGCAAAAGGTCAAAAAAACTGTTCGTGTTTCCGCGATAAAGCTTTTGAACTTTTGCCCCTTTTAAAAAATGGTTGACAAAGAATTGACCGATTGCTATAATTACGTCCATGAACAAGGGTGTTCTTCAGGAGCGGAAGCTCTCTGAAGTGCACCCTTTTTCTGATTTTGAGGGTAATTATTTTGTGTGATGAGGAAATAAAGGAGAGAATACTATGGGGAATTATACCAGAGAAGAGATTCTTGCAATGGCAGAGGAGGAAGACGTAGAGTTCATCCGCCTCCAGTTTACAGATATGTTTGGAACTCTGAAAAATATTGCGATCACAGCAAGAGAGCTTCCAAGAGCCCTGGATAACCAGTGCGTTGTATATGGCTCTCATATTGCGGGCATTGTGGGAGAAAAGGAGCCGGATCTGATCCTGTATCCGGATTATAATACTTTTTCAATTCTTCCATGGCGTCCTCAGCAGGGAAAGGTTGCAAGACTGATCTGTGATATGCGCCGTGCAGATGGGTCTGAGCATGAGATGAGCTCCAGATATATTCTGAAAAAAACAGCGCAGGCAGCAGAGGAGGCAGGGTATACCTGTTATGTTGACCCGGAATGCGAGTTTTTCCTGTTTCATATTGATGATAACGGAATGCCTACAACGGTTTCTCACGAAAAGGCCGGATATCTGGATGTAAGTCCGGTGGACTTAGGCGAAAATGCAAGACGTGACATGGTACTGACTCTTGAGGATATGGGATTTGAGGTGGAATCCTCTCATCATGAGACAGCACCTGCACAGCATGAGATCGCCCTTCATTACGGGGAAGCACGTGAGATGGCAGACGAAGTTATAACCTTTAAGATGGCAGTAAGAACTGTAGCCAAACGTCATGGACTTCATGCGACATTTATGCCGAAGCCAAGACGGGAAGTAAACGGTTCAGCCATGCATATCCATTTTTCACTGTTTAAAAATGGAAAAAATATTTTCGTGGATCCGGAGGATCCGACCAGATTAAGTGAAGAGGCATACTATTTTATCGGAGGTCTTCTGGCTCACAGCCGTGAGATGACTCTGATCACCAATCCGCTTGTAAATTCTTATAAGCGTCTTGTACCTGGATTTGATGCGCCTACAGAGCTGACCTGGACGAGAAATAACCAGAATTCACTGGTAAGGATCCCGAGAGTCAATGGTGCTGATACCAGGATCGAGCTTCGAAGCCCGGATGCTGCATCCAACCCATACCTTGTTTTTGCGGTATGCCTGGCAGCGGGCCTGGATGGAATCCAGAAGAAGATCTATCCTACAAAAGCTTCTAACCGTTCTCTTTCCGAGTCGGATCAGAAGGAACAGGGTATCGAGAATTTACCGGAGAACCTGCGGGAAGCGATCACACTGTTTGAGGACAGCAGCTGGATGAAGGAAATCCTTGGAGAAGCTTTCTGCAAACAGTATGCGCAGGCCAAGAGAAAAGAGTGGCTGCGTTATTCCCAGGAGATTTCCGACTGGGAGATTGAGGAGTATCTGTATCGGATCTGATGAACGAGGCATAATGGGACGAAAGAGAGTGGCGGCTTATGAACACGAGTATCGTGATTGCATTACCGAAAATAGAAGATGCAAAAAAGATCCGCACAGTCCTTAACCGATATGGATTCACGGTGGCGGCAGTATGCAATTCAGGTGCCAATGCCCTTGCCAGTATCTCGGAGCTTGATGGCGGCGTTCTGCTTTGCGGTTATCATCTTCAGGATATGTACTACCGTGATCTTCTGGACTATATGCCGGATTATTTTGAAATGCTGCTTATGGCCTCCAGGGGAGTGATCAGTGAGGCGCCAACATCCATTTTATGCGTGGGAATGCCTCTGAAAGTCGGAGATCTGGTAAATACGGTAAGCATGATACTTTCCCAGATCGAAAGGCGTTGGAAAAAAGATAAGAAAAAGCCGAAACAGCGTTCATGGAAAGAACAGAATTATATTTCAAATGCAAAGATGCTTCTAATGGAAAGAAATCACCTGAGCGAGGATGACGCATACCGCTATATCCAGAAATGCAGTATGGATTCCGGGACCAATATGGTGGAGACAGCCCAGATGGTTCTGATGCTTTTATATGATTCTGTGTAAAAAACAACAAAAAACAGCAGAGCGGACAGGAATGATCTGTTCTGAATGACTGATATCACACCGGATCGGGAAAAATTCCGCAGGGGATTTCCTGATTCGGTGAAACTACTTTGAATTGGAGGATGAGGGAATGGAATTTATGGATGGAATCTGTAAGACTAGAGAATGTGCCTGGGATGTGCTTCTTTCCGAGAGCATGAAAGACCAGGAAGCAACAGTGGAAGGTGCAATACACAGCATCCGTAATATGGGTGACGTGGCATTTGTGATACTTCGAAAAAAAGAAGGGCTTTTTCAGACCGTATATGAAAACGACAAGACAAATGTTTCCATTCATGATCTGAAGGAGGCAATGTGTGTGCGCCTCACAGGAACTCTTCATGAGGAAGAAAGAGCGCCTCACGGAAGAGAACTCCGCATCAGCCATGTGGAGATCCTTTCCTCACCTGCAGAGCCTCTTCCGCTGGCCATCGACAAATGGAAGCTGAACACTTCCCTGGAGGCAAAGCTGAATTATCGTCCTATCGCCCTGCGTAATGTGCAGGAGCGTGCAAAATTCAAGATCCAGGAGGCTCTGGTGCGTGCATTTCGTGATTACCTCTATGAGAAGGGGTTCACCGAGATCCACACACCGAAGATCGGAGCCAGAGGTGCAGAGGGTGGTGCAAATCTGTTCAAGCTGAGTTATTTCCATAAACCGGCAGTTCTGGCACAGAGCCCGCAGTTTTATAAACAGATGATGGTGGGTGTTTTTGACCGTGTATTTGAGACCGGCCCTGTATTCCGTGCAGAGAAGCATAACACAAAACGTCATCTGAACGAATATACAAGCCTTGATTTTGAGATGGGCTATATCAACGGATTTGAGGATATCATGGAGATGGAAACCGGATTTCTCCAGTATGCGGTAGAGCTTCTTAAGAAAGACTACGCTCATGAGCTTTCCATTCTGAAGGTGGAGCTTCCGAAGGTGGACAAGATCCCGGCAGTACGTTTTGACAAGGCCAAAGAGCTGGTAGCTGAAAAATATAATCGTAAGATCCGCAACCCATATGATCTGGAGCCGGAGGAAGAAGCGCTGATCGGAAGATATTTCAAAGAAGAATATGATGCTGATTTTGTTTTTGTCACACATTATCCGTCTAAGAAGCGTCCGTTCTACGCAATGGATGATCCGTCAGATGAGAAATTTACATTAAGCTTTGACCTTCTGTTCAAGGGACTTGAGGTAACTACAGGCGGACAGCGTATCCATGATTATCAGATGCTGAAGGATAAGATCGCAGCCCGTGGTATGGATGAAGAGGGTATGGAGCAGTACCTGGATACCTTCAAGCATGGAATGCCGCCTCACGGAGGACTTGGAATCGGACTGGAACGTCTTACCATGCAGATCCTCGGAGAAGAAAACGTTCGTGAGACCTGTCTGTTCCCACGTGATATGAACAGACTTGAGCCGTAATAAGGAGAAAAAAGATGGCAAAGATAATCGATGATGAAACAATGGAAAATGTCTGCATCCTTGCAAAGCTTTCTCTGACAGAGGATGAGAAGGAAAAAGCAAAAGAGGATATGCAGAAGATGCTGGACTATGTAGACAAGCTGGATGAGCTTGACACCTCTTCCGTAGAGCCTATGTCCCATATTTTTGAGGACGAAAACGTATTCCGTGAAGATGTTGTGACAAACGGAGACAACCATGAGGCGATGCTTGCCAATGCACCGAAGCAGAAAGAAAACCAGTATCAGGTTCCGAAAACAATTGGATAAGACAGGAGACAGGACATGGATTTGGGAAAATTAACCGCATTACAGCTTGCGGAAAAGATCAAGCAGCATCAGATAAGCGTCCTGGACGGTGTGAAATACGTATTTGATCAGATCGAAGCAAAAGAGGACAAGGTCCACGCTTATCTTGATACTTACAAAAAAGAAGCCTATGCAAGAGCAAAAGAGGTACAGAAGGGCATTGAGGATGGAACCTATACAGGACCTCTTGCCGGTGTACCTATTGCAATTAAGGATAATATCTGCATTAAGGGAAAAACAACTACCTGTGCATCAAAGATCCTTGAGAATTTTGTGCCGCAGTACAATGCCGAGGTTATTGACCGTCTGGAACAGGCGGGTCTTGTGATCATCGGAAAGACAAACATGGATGAGTTCGCCATGGGAAGTACCACAGAGACATCCGCTTACGGCGTCACCAGAAACCCGTGGGATCTGGAGCATGTTCCGGGCGGTTCCTCCGGCGGCTCCTGTGCGGCAGTGGCAGCAGGGGAAACTTACCTAGCACTGGGTTCTGATACCGGCGGTTCCATCCGTCAGCCAAGCTCCTACTGCGGTGTTACCGGAATCAAACCGACCTACGGAACAGTATCCCGTTACGGACTGGTTGCCTATGCATCCTCTCTGGATCAGATCGGACCGGTAGGAAAGGATGTTGCAGACTGTGCGGCACTTCTTGAGATCATTGCCGGACACGATGCCAAGGACAGCACCTCCATGAAGAGAGAGAATCTTGATTTCTCCGCTTCTATGACGGATAAGATCGTGGGAATGAAATTCGGCGTGCCGAAGGAATATCTCTCAGAGGGACTGAACTCGGAGGTAAAAGAGGCCTTTATGAATACGCTGAAGAGCCTTACCGAGATGGGCGCAGTGGTAGAATTTTTTTCCATGAAGACAACAGAATATATGATCCCTGCCTACTACATCATTGCCAGCGCAGAGGCCAGCTCCAATCTGGAGCGCTTTGACGGTGTGAAGTACGGCTTCCGTGCAAAAGAGTACGAGGGACTTCATGATATGTACAAGAAGACAAGAACCGAAGGTTTCGGCGAGGAAGTAAAGCGCCGTATCATGCTTGGCTCCTTTGTGTTAAGCTCCGGTTACTACGATGCTTACTATCTGAAAGCACTTCGCACAAAAGCCCTTATCAAAAAGGAATTTGATCAGGCCTTTTCTAAATATGATGTTCTTCTTGCCCCGGCATCACCCTTTACGGCGCCGAAGCTGGGAGAGAGCCTGAAAGATCCTCTTGCCATGTATCTTGGCGATATTTATACGGTAGCAGTAAACCTGTGCGGACTTCCCGGAATCACAGTTCCATGCGGAAAAGACGCAGCAGGACTTCCAATCGGGATCCAGATGATCGGTGACTGCTTCAAAGAAAACAACCTGTTCCGCGCAGCACACGCCTATGAGAAAAAACGCGGTGATTTCGGAACAGCAATGGAAGGAGGAGAAAAGGCATGAAACAGTATGAGACAGTCATAGGACTTGAGGTGCATGTGGAGCTTGCCACAAAAACAAAGATCTTCTGCGGATGCTCCACAGAATTCGGAGGCGCACCAAATACACATACCTGCCCGGTCTGCACCGGTATGCCGGGCTCTCTTCCGGTCCTCAACAAAAAAGTGGTAGAGTTTGCCATCAAGGCAGGTCTTGCGGCAAACTGTCATATCCATCAGTACTGTAAGTTTGATCGTAAGAACTATTTTTACCCGGATAACCCCCAGAACTATCAGATCTCTCAGCTGTATCTGCCGATCTGCTATGACGGAGCTGTTGAGATCGAGACTTCCGCAGGCAAAAAGACTGTACGTATCCATGAGATGCATATGGAGGAGGATGCCGGTAAGCTGATCCATGATGAGTGGGAGGACTGCTCCCTGGTTGACTACAACCGAAGCGGGGTACCGCTGATCGAGATTGTATCCGAGCCGGATATGAGAAGCTCCGAGGAGGTTATCGCTTATCTGGAAAAGCTCCGCTGCACCATGCAGTATCTTGGAGTTTCTGACTGCAAGCTCCAGGAGGGCTCCATGCGTGCCGATGTCAACCTTTCTGTCCGTGAGGTGGGAAGTGAAACCTTCGGAACAAGAACAGAGATGAAGAACCTGAACTCCTTCAAGGCCATTGCGAGAGCGATCGAAGGAGAGAGAGAACGTCAGATCGAGCTTCTGGAGGAAGGCAGAGCCGTTGTACAGGAGACAAGAAGATGGGACGATAACAAAGAGTCTTCCCATGCTATGCGTTCCAAGGAGGATGCAAAGGATTACCGTTACTTCCCGGACCCGGATCTTCCGCCGATCCACATTTCTGATGCATGGATCGAAGAGCTGCGTACTTCCATTCCGGAGCTTCGTGAAGCCAAGATGGAGCGTTATCAGAAGGAGTATGAGCTTCCGGCTTATGATGCAGGGATCCTGACCGAATCCAGACATCTGGCAGGACTTTTTGAGGAGACAGCAGTTCTTCTCGGAAACCCGAAAAAGGTGGCAAACTGGTTTATGGTGGAGGTTCTCCGACTGACAAAGGACAAGGGCCTTGATCCGGAAAAGGTAAGCTTTACACCGAAGCATCTGGCAGACCTTCTTTCCATGGTGGAGAAAAAAGAGGTCAGCGCACAGAATGCCAAGAAAGTATTTGAAAAAGTATTTGACGAGGATATTGATCCGGTTGTATATATAGAAGAGAATGGTCTTAAGATCGTAGAAGATACAGGCCTTCTCACCGAAACTGTGAAAAAGATCGTAGATGCAAACCCCGGACCGCTGGCAGAGCTTCTGGGCGGCAAGGATAAGGTTATGGGATTTTTTGTAGGACAGCTGATGAGAGAACTGAAAGGCAAGGCAAATCCTGACAGCGTCAGAAAAGCACTGGCAGAGGAAATTGAGAGAAGGAGATAAAATACTATGGTTACAGTAAATCAGAATTATTTAAAACTTCCGGGAAGCTATCTGTTTTCCAATATTGCAAAGAAGGTAAGCGCATATAAGGAGGCAAATCCGGAATTTAAGGATTCTGTGATCAGTCTTGGAATCGGTGATGTGACACAGCCCCTTGCACCGGCGATCATCGATGCCCTTCATAAATCCGTAGACGAGATGGCACACGCAGAAACCTTCCACGGATATGCTCCGGATCTCGGATATGAATTCTTAAGAAGTGCCATTGCAAAAAATGATTATCAGTCCAGAGGCTGCGACATCAGCGCAGACGAGATCTTTGTTTCCGATGGAGCAAAAAGTGATTCCGGAAACATCCAGGAGATCTTCGGACTGGATAACAAGGTTGCAGTCTGCGACCCGGTTTATCCTGTATATGTAGATACCAACGTTATGGCCGGACGTACTGGTCTGTATAACAAGGAGAGAGAGAATTTTGACGGTGTGATCTACATGCCCTGCAAAGAGGAGAATGGTTTCCTTCCGGAGATCCCGGCAGATGAGGTACCGGATCTGATCTATCTCTGCTTCCCGAACAATCCCACCGGTGGTGCTATCACAAAGGCAGCTCTTCAGGAGTGGGTCGACTACGCCAACAAAAACGGTTGTGTGATCATCTATGATGCAGCATATGAGGCATATATTTCTGAGGAGGATGTCCCGCACAGCATTTATGAGTGCGAGGGTGCGAGAACCTGTGCCATCGAGCTTCGAAGCTTTTCCAAAAATGCAGGCTTTACAGGCGTTCGTCTTGGATTTACTGTTGTTCCGAAGGAACTGGTGCGTGATGGCGTAGAGCTTCACAGTCTCTGGGCAAGACGCCACGGAACCAAGTTTAACGGTGCTCCGTACATTGTACAGAGAGCAGGCGAGGCTGTTTACTCTCCGGAGGGAAAAGCACAGCTGAAGGAGCAGATCGCTTATTACATGCGTAATGCAAAGACGATCCTGGAGGGACTTTCCGCAGCAGGATTTTCCGTGTCCGGTGGAAAAAATGCTCCATATATCTGGCTGAAAACACCGGATCAGATGACCTCCTGGGAGTTCTTTGATTATCTCCTTGAGAAAGCACACATCGTAGGAACACCAGGTTCAGGCTTTGGTGCACATGGTGAGGGATATTTCCGTCTGACAGCATTCGGAAGCTATGAGAATACTCTTGAGGCAATTGAGAGAATTAAAAATCTGTAATATGAGTATAAATTGCGGAGCAGGTCTTTGGAAAAGAGCTGCTTCGTTTTTTAACCGGATCAAAGAAGTATCCTGCTTCAATTGCGAATAGAAGCTCCCGGCAGGGTTGCGAAAAGCAATAAGCAGTGGGAAAAATTTGCCTGTAAGTTAATTTGTGAAAATAATAATAAGGATTGCGAAAATTTATCATATCATTTATAATTGTACAGGAAGTAAGGCACAGGCCGCAGAAAGCCTGTGTTCGTAAAATTTCACAATTTACGCAATCACGAAAGGGGATTTTATCATGGGTATCAGAAGAGTAGAAAATATGTGCGGCGGTAAAGGCCATGTGATCATCAAAGACATTCTTGAGGGAGACGAGCTGAAGGGAAAATGCGGACTTTACGCACAGGTTACCATCGAAAAAGGATGTTCTCTGGGATACCATGAGCATCATGGCGAGACAGAAACCTACTATATCTTAAGCGGTGAAGGCGAGTACGACGATAACGGCGTGAAACGTCCGGTAAAGGCCGGCGACATCACCATCACACCAGATGGAAAAGGACACGGTCTTACCAATACAGGCGACACAGATCTTGTGTTCATGGCACTGATCATTTTTGACTGATCCATATAGAAGAAAACAGAAGTGAGACAGAAGGGCGGCCTTTGTGAAGAGGCTGCTCTTTTTACGACTGAGGCGTAACCTGTGTCGGAGTATAAATTCTGGGATGAAAGATTCTCTGTCTCAGATTGTTATTAAACGAAATGTATTAATTGTATAAACAAAAAATATTTTTGGATTTTTTTAGAAAAAAACTGTTGACATACAAAAAGCACTTTGCTATACTATCACTTGTCGCGGGGGAGAAGATAAAGAATCCCGAAGAAATGCGATATGCGGAAGTGTCGGAACTGGCAGACGAGCAAGACTAAGGATCTTGTGAGCATTGCGCTCGTGTGGGTTCAAGTCCCATCTTCCGCATTTTTTATTTAGGAAACCTGCATCTGGAAACGGATGCAGTTTTTTTTGCTGCCTAAAAATATCTGTAAAAAAGGAATCCGGATAGAATATATCGTGTTTATATGTTATGATAGAAGAAAATGGAAGGAGCATAGTCATATGAGAAGAAAAAGTGCAGGAAAAAAGCTCATGGCCGTACTTATAGCGGCAAGCCTGGCGCTGACTCCGGCAGAGCTGACAGTGGCGGCAGAAATGGAACCAGAGGGTGAGGAAGCAACATTTTTGGCAGAAGAAAGTGTAGATACTGCATCCTCAGATCCGGAAGATATTGCAGAGGCGGAAGCAGATATCACAGATGGATCGGCTACTATAGAGGAACAGGAAACCACAGATACAGATACCGGGAACAACGTACAGGAGAATGCGGAAACAGGCGTAATGGAGTCTGGTGAAGAAGCACCAGAGGGTACTGCAGAAGAGGAAGATCCGGAGACTCCGGAAGCGGCAATGGATGCAGCCGAAGCGTTGGAGGAATGCGAACAGGAAGAAGAAGAAAATATAGCTTTTGATGATGGAACGAAGGATGCAGTGCAGGCATCAGCAGAATACTCTGACGGAAAATTTACGTGGACACTGGATGGGAATGGAACACTGACCATTACGGGAAATAACACGGAGCTGACAGAAAATGAGGTATCTGAAAGTGCTTTGAAGAATGCAGGTATTGATTTTTCTAGAGTAAATAAGCTTGTAATCGGGAATGGGATCACAGGCTTTGATAGATGGGGCATGTGGAATCTGAAAAAATATATTAAGGAACTGGAAATCCATGGAAATGCAGGCATGAATATGCCGGAGCAATGCTTTTACGATGTGCCAAATATAGAGAGTGTGGTGATATCCGGTGCAGTGGATGTGCCGAGAGATATGTTTGGAAAATGTACCGGGCTGAAAAAGGTTACATTAAAAAATGGAGTGAGGTCTATTGGAGAGGATGCCTTTCGAGATTGCAGCAGTCTGGAGAGTGTGATATTTGAGAATACAGTATTGGAAAAAATCAGTGACGGAGCATTTTGGGGCTGCAGTGCGCTGAGTTCTATTGCGTTACCGGATTCCGTAACAGAAATAGAAAGGAATGCATTTTTCGAGACCGGACTCAGAAATATCCAGCTTCCGGAAAAACTGACGCTGATAGGAGGAGGGGCATTTTGTAACTGCAAAAATCTGAAGCAGGTACAGCTTCCGCCTCAATTAAAAGAGCTGGGTGAGGGTGCATTTTTTAACTGCGAAAATCTGGCACAGATCCAGCTTCCGTCTCAGTTAAATAAATTAGGAGGAGATGCATTCAGAGATTGTACATCCTTGGATAAGATTGACATACCTGCCGGTCTGAAGCAGATCGAGTCTGCCACATTTTGCAATACCGGGCTGACCAGTGTGACCTTACATGAGGGACTGACTAAGATCGAAGATTGGGCGTTTCATGATTGCCTTAAGCTGAAAAAGATCCGTATTCCGAAATCAGTTACAGATATTGGCGAACTGGCATTAGGAATACGTTATAACATGGGAAATGGTGCAGAGGAAGTTATTCCCGGTGGTTTTACAGTAGAAGGTTATACAGGCTCGGCAGCGGAACGATATGTAAAGAGAATGCATCAAAGTGAAAATTTATATCATGTATTTTTTAAAGATGTGAAATTTGTTTCCATTGGTGGACAAACTGCAGCGGTTACCAATATCAGCAAAACAAAGATATCCGCACTTAAGACCAGGGCCTTTACCGGAAAGCCACTGACCCAGGCACTCACCATAACCTATGGCGGTAAGAAGCTTGTAAACGGAAGGGATTACACCCTTACCTGGAAGAATAATAAAAATATCGGAACTGCATCCGTTACTATCAAAGGAAAAGGAAAATATAACGGTTCTGTTACAAAAAAATTCCGGATCACGGTTCAGAAAAACGCGGTCTATACAGTCAGCAGGCTGAAATATAAGATATCCAGTGCAGACACATCCGGCAAGGGAACCGTAGTCTTTACCGGAGCTACGGACAAGGCAGCAAGAAAGGCCCTTACGATCCCGACGACAGTAAAGATTGGTGGAAAGAGCTTTCGTGTAACAGCCATTGGCACCTCTGCAATGTCCGGAGCGAAGAAGCTGACAACAGTGAAAATCGGAGCGAATATAATGACAGTAGGTGCGAAAGCCTTCTACGGCTGCAGTAAACTCTCCAATGTAACGATCTTCGGCACAAAGCTTACGACAGCGAAGACCGGAGCCAATGCATTTAAAGGAATTCGCTCCAATTGCAGATTTAAAGTACCGGCTTCCAGGGTAAGTGCATACAAAAAACTCCTCCGTGCAAAGGGTGCCGGACCAAAGATAATCGTGACAAAATAACAGAAAAACCGAAAAAATAGAAAACTTTTGAAAAAAGGTGTTGACATACAAGATCCACTTTGCTATACTATCACTTGTCGCGAGGGAGAAAATAAAAAATCCCAAGGAAATGCGGTCATGCGGAAGTGTCGGAACTGGCAGACGAGCAAGACTAAGGATCTTGTGAGCATTGCGCTCGTGTGGGTTCAAGTCCCATCTTCCGCATTGGAAATTTCCAATGAAATGCGATATGCGGAAGTGTCGGAACTGGCAGACGAGCAAGACTAAGGATCTTGTGAGCATTGCGCTCGTGTGGGTTCAAGTCCCATCTTCCGCATGACTTTAAGGCAGAGCTGTGAATCGCAGCTCTGTTTTTGGCTATATGAAAGTAAATTATTGCATGCCTGCACTGGTGAGAAGCTGAAATGGGAAGATCTGCGTGATATATTTGTATTCGTTTCATATACAATAGGATAATTTTGGACATCTTAAGGGCTGATCAGACCGTAACTCCAATATTTTTTGAATTATTTTTTCAGAAAAGAGGAATTTGTGGTTTTGTGTAGAATATAATTAACAGAGGGTATTTTGTCGCCGCTGTTTGTCAGACTGTGGAGGAAATGCTTATGAACATCAGAGAGAGCATGGAACAGAGAGAACGGGAGCTTTTGAGTCCTTATGCTTCTCACAGCGCAGATACCAGAGGCCGGGAGCACCCGGAAGAGGAATGCGATGTGCGGACAACGTATCAGAGAGACAGAGACAGGATCCTTCATTGTAAGGCTTTTCGCCGTATGAAGGATAAAACACAGGTGTTTCTGGCACCACAGGGAGATCATTACCGTACCAGGCTGACACATACACTGGAGGTATCGCAGATCGCCCGGACTATTGCCAAGGCACTTCGCTTAAATGAAGATCTGGTGGAAGCGATCGCTCTGGGACATGATCTGGGGCATACGCCTTTTGGACATGCAGGAGAGAGAGCGCTGGATCAGGTACATCCGGGTGGCTTTGCACACTATAGGCAGAGCGTCCGGGTCGTGGAAGTACTGGAGAAGAACGGAAACGGGCTGAACCTTACCTGGGAAGTCCGCAATGGGATCATGAATCACCGCACCAGCGGAAATCCTTTCACACTGGAAGGACAGGTGGTACGTTTTTCTGACAAGATTGCCTATATCCACCATGATATGGACGATGCCCAGCGGGCAGGGATCATCACAGAAGATGATATTCCTGTCACAATGAGAACTTTTCTGGGCTATACCACGAGAGAACGGCTGAATACTTTCGTACATAATATTATAGAGAACAGTATGGGGAAAGACAGCATCTCCATGTCGCCGGATGTTTTTGAGGCGATGATGGAGCTTCGGGCGCTGATGTTCCGGAATGTCTATGAGAATCCGGTTGCCAGGAAGGAAGAGGATAAAGTGATCCAGATGCTGAGTGAACTGTACGGATATTATACTGACCATCCGGAGGCAATGTCCCGGGAATACAGGGAATTGGTGGAATACCGGGGAGTACCTAAGGAACAGGCAGTATGTGATTATATTTCGGGAATGACGGATCAGTATTCCATGGAGAAATTCAGGGAGATCTATATACCGAGAGCCTGGGAGGTCTATTAAATGGAAAAGAGGGATAAGCATGCGTTATTCAGATGACATCATAGAAGAAGTCCGAATGAAAAATGACATTGTAGACGTGATATCCCAGTATGTGAAACTGACACGGAGGGGGAGTTCCTATTTTGGGCTGTGTCCCTTCCATAATGAGAAGACCCCTTCCTTTTCCGTAACACCATCCAAGCAGATGTATTACTGCTTTGGCTGCGGGGCAGGAGGAAACGTATACAATTTTATCATGGAATATGAGAATTACTCGTTTGGTGAGGCGCTGTCACATCTGGCTGACCGGGCAGGGGTAGAGCTTCCGAAGATCGAGTATTCCAGAGAAGCCAGAGAAAAAGCAGAACAGAGAGCAAATCTTCTGGAGATCAACAAGCTGGCAGCACAGTACTTTTATTATCAGCTCCGGAGAGAAGGCGGAAAGACGGCTTACGGATATCTGACAGGAAGAGGTCTTTCCGAGGAAACCATCCGTAAATTCGGTCTTGGATATTCGGATAAGTATAGTGATGATCTGTACAAATATCTTAAGGGTAAGGGCTACAGTGATGAACTTCTCCGGGAATCCGGCCTGTTCAATGTAGATGAGCGGCGAGGCATGTATGATAAGTTCTGGAACCGTGTGATCTTCCCGATCATGGATGTAAACAACCGGGTCATTGGTTTCGGAGGTCGTGTCATGGGAGACGGCAAGCCCAAGTACCTGAATTCACCGGAGACGAAGATCTTTGATAAGAGCCGGAATCTTTACGGGCTGAATGTGGCCAGGACCACCAGGAAGAATTATCTGATCCTCTGTGAGGGATATATGGATGTGATCGCCATGCATCAGGCAGGCTTTACCAATGCAGTGGCGTCGCTTGGAACTGCACTGACCTCCGGACATGCAAGTCTTGTGAAACGTTACACCAAGGAAGTCCTGCTTCTTTATGACAGTGACGGTGCAGGGATCCGGGCGGCACTTCGTGCAATCCCGATCCTGCGGGAGGCGGGAGTCACGTCCAGGGTAGTAAGCCTGAAGCCCTGGAAGGATCCGGATGAGTTTATCAAGAATGAAGGGGCGGAGGCTTTTGAAAAGCGTCTGGACCAGGCTATGGACAGCTTTATGTTCCGGGTACATATTGCGGAACAGGAATTTGCCATGGATGCACCCCAGGGACAGAATCAGTTTTTTGAGCGGTGTGCCGGGATGCTTCTGGAGCTTTCCGATGAACTGGAGAGGAATCTTTATATAGAAGCCATCGTAAAGGAATATGGCCGCTATGGAGTGGGCACGGAGGATATCCGGAAAAGGGTCAACACGCTGGCTCTGAAGGGGACGCCTGCAGAGAAACGGATCCAGCCAAAGTCCGGGACTCCGGAAACAAAGAAAAAGGAATCCGCCGCAGACAAAGCACAGAAGCTGATGCTGACCTGGCTTGTAAATTATCCGGGTATTTTTGAACAGGTGGAAAAATACATTTCCCCTTCCGATTTTGTGGTACCGCTGTATAAAGAGGTAGCCCAGATGCTGTTTGAACAGCATAAGGAGGGAGAGACCAATCCGGGAAAGCTTCTCAACGCCTTTACAGACAGTGAGGAGCAGCGGGAGGTGGCATCTCTTTTTAACGCCACCATTCATCTGGAAAACGAAGGAGAACAGCAGAGGGCTTTTTCCGATGCGCTGCTGCGGATCAAGGAAGAAAGCCTCAAAGAAAAAAACCGTACCTGGGACCCGTCAGACATGGCCGGGCTTCAGGAACTGATAAAAGCAAAAAAAGAACTGGAAGACCTTGGAAGAAAGAGGCAGCAGCTGCATATTTCTTTCAATTAAGGATAAAATATAAACACTATATGGAGGTATAGAGCACCTATGGAAATGAATATGGCAAAATTCAGCGAGAAACTTGTAGAGCTTCTTGAACTTGCAAAAAAGAAAAAGAATGTGCTGGAATATCAGGAGATCAGCGACTTTTTCAAGGACTCTCCACTGGAAGTGGATCAGATGGAGAAGGTTTTTGACTTCCTGGAGGCCAGCGGTGTGGACGTTCTCCGTATCACAGAAAACAGCGGTGACGAACTCCTCCTTGATAACGATATGGATATGGATGGGATGGAAGATGAAGAAGAGGTAGAGCTTGATAAGATCGACCTCTCTGTACCGGAAGGTGTCAGCATCGAGGATCCGGTCCGTATGTACCTGAAAGAAATCGGTAAAGTCAGTCTGTTAAGTGCAGATGAGGAGATCGAGCTTGCCAAGAGAATGGAAAAGGGGGATGAAGCTGCCAAGAAACGTCTGGCAGAGGCCAATCTCCGTCTTGTTGTCAGCATTGCAAAGCGTTATGTTGGACGTGGAATGCTGTTTCTCGACCTGATCCAGGAGGGAAATCTTGGCCTTATCAAAGCTGTTGAAAAATTTGATTACAGAAAAGGCTACAAGTTCAGTACCTATGCAACCTGGTGGATCCGTCAGGCTATCACAAGAGCCATTGCGGATCAGGCACGTACCATCCGTATCCCTGTGCATATGGTTGAGACCATCAACAAGCTGATCCGTGTTTCCCGTCAGCTGCTCCAGGAGCTTGGACGTGAACCTACGCCGGAGGAAATTGCTGAGGAGATGGACATGCCGGTAGACCGTGTACGTGAGATCCTTAAGATCTCTCAGGAGCCGGTATCTCTGGAAACTCCTATCGGTGAGGAGGAAGACAGTCATCTTGGCGATTTCATCCAGGATGATAATGTTCCGGTACCTGCAGATGCAGCTGCATTTACACTTCTGAAGGAGCAGCTGGTAGAAGTCTTAAGTACGCTTACTGACCGTGAACAGAAGGTTCTCCGCCTCCGTTTCGGACTGGACGACGGACGTGCCAGAACTCTGGAGGAAGTTGGTAAAGAGTTCAATGTCACAAGAGAGCGTATCCGTCAGATCGAGGCAAAAGCTCTGCGCAAGCTGCGTCATCCCAGCCGCAGCCGCAAGCTGAAGGATTATCTTGACTGATAAAAATATATCCGTACAGCTTTCCATGCGTCTTCGTGCCATTGCCGGTATGGTAACAAAAGGAAACCGGCTGGCAGACGTAGGATGTGACCATGGCTATCTGTCGATCTGGCTTGTCAGTGAAAAAACAGTTCCGTCAGCCATTGCCATGGATGTACGTCCGGGACCGCTTTCAAGAGCTAGGGAGAATATTACCCGTTATGGCCTTGAAGATTACATAGAGACCCGTTTGAGCGACGGGCTTGCGAAGCTTGAGCCGGGAGAAGGTGATACCCTGGTGATCGCGGGAATGGGTGGTCCTCTGATGGAAAGGATATTAAAAGATGGAGCGAAGGTCCGGGAGGGGTTTCAGGAACTGATCCTGCAGCCTCAGTCGGACCTTCCTCATTTCCGGCATTTTCTTTCTGAGATCGGCTGGGAGATCGTAAGGGAAGAAATGATAAAAGAAGACGGAAAATTTTATCCTATGATGAAAGCGGTACGTAACAATGCGGGAGAAAAGACTGTTTACACAGAGGAAGAGGCCTGGTTTGGACCTCTCCTTCTGAAAAAATGTCACCCGGTCCTTAAAGAGTATCTTCTACGGGAGGAAATGATCCGTAAGAAAATACTTGCCGATCTTTCCGGGGCAGAGTCTGTTTCCGCAAAAACTCGTCTGGCAGAAGTAAAGGAGGAAATGGAGCTGATCCATACAGCTCTGAAACGATATGAAAGCATATGAACTGATCGAATGGCTGAATGAGCATCATCCGCAAAAATTTGCGGAGGACTGGGATAATGTGGGACTGCTGGTGGGAGATGACCAGAAAGAGATTTCCCATGTATTTCTTGCACTGGATCTTACGGAACCGGTGTTGGATGAGGCGGTGGCTGCTGGTGCGGATATGATCCTTACCCATCACCCAATGATCTTTTCCGGAATCAAAAAGATCAACAATCATACCTTTACCGGAAGAAAGATCCTCCGTCTGATAAAGGAGGATATCCCGTATTTTGCCATGCATACCAATTATGATGTGATCGGAATGGCAGATTTAAGCGCAGATCATCTGAAGCTTCAGGATACAAGGGTGCTTACAGTTACCGATGAATCCGGGGAGCAGCCGGAGGGGTTCGGAAGAGTAGGAAAGCTTTCCCATGTTATGACTCTTGGTGAGTTTGGAAAATATGTAAAAGAATGCAATCATCTTCCGGATGTACGGGTTTACGGTGATCTGGATCGGAAGATCGAGACGGTGGCGATCTGTACAGGAAGCGGAAAGAGTATGATTGGTGATGTAATGGCCGCCGGTGCGGATGTATATGTGACCGGAGATATTGATTATCATACTGCCATCGATACTATGGCAGATGGTCTGGCGATCGTAGATGCCGGACATTACGGTACGGAGTATATTTTTGCGGAAGCTATGGAGAGGGAACTGAATGAGGCATTCTCTGCGCTTAAGACAACCTGCGCCAGTGTGAAAAATCCATATACTGTTTTGTAAAAGCGGATCGCAAAAAGTGCTTGTATTCATGAATATGTAGTGGGACGGAATACGATTATCCGTTTTGGAAAAATGAATCGTGAAACACATGGCTGTCCGAAAAATCAGGCAGCTGTATAAATATGTAAGCCTGTGGAGGGGATCGTTATGGAACAGACAATGATTAAAGTGACCATAAACGGAGAAACAAGGGAATACCCCAAAATGACACCGTATTCTGAGATCATAAGGGATTATGAGGGCAAAACAGAGTATCCGGTGATCCTTGTGACTGAGAACGGAAAGCTCCGTGAGCTTCACAAGAAGCTTCAGCATGACTGTACACTGGGATTTATAACCGCAAAGGACAGTGCCGGTCGAAAAACCTATCGGAGAAGTGCGATCTTTATTCTTTTGAAGGCAATTTTTGATGTAGCTGGAAAAGAGAATGTGGATCATGTTGTGATCCATTATTCTATTGGAAATGCTCTTTATTTTACCATGAAAGGCAGTGCTACCCTGGATCAGGAGCTTCTTGACCGGGTAAAAGTGCGGATGCGGGAACTGGTAGAACGGAAGCTTCCGATCTGCAAACGCAGTGTCAGCACGGATGATGCCGTTTCCATGTTCCACAGGCATCATATGTATGATAAAGAAAAGCTGTTCCGTTATCGACGGGTTTCCAGAGTGAATATTTACAGCCTGGAAAATTTCGAGGATTATTTTTACGGATTTATGGCACCAGATACCGGCTATGTGAAGTATTTTGATCTGCAGCTTTATGATGAAGGCTTTGTGCTGATCCTTCCGAGGCAGAAGAACCCGGATGTGCTGGAGCCTTTTGAACCCCAGGCTAAGATCTTCCATGTGCAGAAGGAATCGGAAGAGTGGGGCGATAAGCTGGATGTTGCCACTGTAGGAGATCTCAATGACCGGATCACAAGAGAAGGTGTGCAGAGCCTGATGCTGATCCAGGAGGCACTCCATGAGGCCAAGATTTCTTCGATTGCCGAGGAGATCCGGAGAAGGGGCAATGTAAAGTTCGTAATGATCGCAGGCCCGTCTTCTTCCGGAAAGACCAGTTTTTCTCACAGATTATCTATTCAGCTTTCTGCTCATGGTCTGAAGCCGCATCCCATTGCTGTGGATAACTATTTTGTGGATCGTGAACATACGCCGCTGGATGAATTCGGAGAAAAGAATTATGAGTGTCTGGAAGCCATTGACACGCAGCAGTTTAATGAAGATATGCTGAATCTCCTTTCGGGAAAAACCGTGGATCTTCCTACATTTAATTTCAAGACCGGATGCAGGGAATACCGGGGAGACCAGCTTCAGCTTGGAAAAGATGATATCCTGGTCATCGAAGGCATTCACGGGCTTAATGACAAGCTGAGTTATGCCCTTCCAAAAGAGAGTAAGTTTAAGATCTATATCAGTGCGCTGACACAGCTGAACATTGATGAGCATAACCGGATCCCCACAACGGATGGAAGACTGATACGCCGAATTGTCCGTGATGCACGTACACGTGGAACTTCCGCAAAGGATACCATTGCAAGGTGGCCTTCTGTACGGAGAGGCGAGGAGCAGAATATTTTTCCGTTCCAGGAGGAAGCAGATGTGATGTTTAATTCAGCTCTTGTGTATGAGCTTGCCTGCCTGAAGGTTTATGCGGAACCGCTGCTTTTTGGAATTGACAAGAGTGAACCGGAGTATCAGGAGGCGAAGCGGCTTTTGAAGTTCCTGGATTATTTTGTGCCGGTGCCCAGTGAGGGTGTTCCGTTTAATTCGCTTCTGAGGGAGTTTATTGGCGGTAGTTGTTTTAATGTATAAATTAATTGTATGAATAAAAAAAGCTATATGTAGATATAAGGCTCTATGCAGTGCAGATATCGGTTGGCACAAAGATGAGAAGATTAGGATTTCTCTGTGCATAGGATCTGTGGTGTGTGGAGCCTTTTGAGTGTGAATCGGAAAAGTTAAAGTCTTCTGTGGTGCTGCGGATGGATGACGGGATTTACAGGAGTTAAAGGAAAGGGAAAATGATCATGAAAGAAAAAATACAATTGACAAAACTGGCTCCAAACTGTGGCTGTGCAGCTAAGGTAGGACCGGGGACTCTGGCGGGAGTTCTTGGCGGGCTGCCAAAGTTCTGTGATCCGGATCTTCTGGTTGGAACGGACACTTCGGACGATGCTGCAGTTTACCGGGTGAGTGATGATCTGGCGCTGATCCAGACACTGGATTTTTTTACTCCGGTGGCAGATGATCCTTATGATTTCGGGCAGATCGCGGCGGCAAATGCATTGAGTGATGTATATGCCATGGGTGGAACTCCGAAGACAGCTTTGAATATTGTGGCGTTTCCGAAGGATATGGATGTGGAGATCCTCGGGGAGATCCTGCGTGGTGGTGCAGATAAGGTGATGGAGGCCGGGGCGGTTCTTGCCGGTGGCCATACGATTCAGGATGATACACCAAAGTATGGGCTCAGTGTGACGGGTTTTGTAGATCCGAGGAAGTTCTGGAAGAATTTTGGAGCGCAGACCGGGGATAAGCTGATCCTGACGAAGGCGCTGGGTGCGGGGATCGTGAATACGGCGATCAAGGCGGATCTGGTGACGGAAGGTGCGCGTAAGGCGGTTTTGGCTTCCATGAAGAAACTGAACCGGGATGCCTGCGAGGTTTTTAAAGAGTTTGAGGTTCATGCCTGTACGGATGTGACGGGGTTTGGTCTTGGGGGACATGCTACGGAGATGGCTGTGGCCAGTGACCGGACGGTTGTGATCGATACGGAGAAGCTGCCGGTGCTTCCGGATGTGGAGGAGTTTGCTTCTATGGGATTGATTCCGGGTGGGGCTTACAGGAACCGGGAGTTTGCTGAGAAAACCGGAGTGAAAAGTGTGGCAGAGCTCTGGCGGGAGGATCTGGTGTTTGATCCGCAGACTTCTGGGGGATTGCTGGCGGCGGTTCCGGAGAGGGATGTGCCGGAGATCATGAAGCGGCTGGATGCGGCTGGTCTGCAGGCTGGGGTGATCGGTGAGGTTGTGGATCGGCGGGAGTGGACGTTGGTGCTCCGGTAGGAAATTAATTTACGAACGAATGTTTGGATGATGACGTCAGAGTGGATGGTTGCGTAGGGGGGATACTGCTGGGGAAAGTGGTGGAAGCAGAATGACGGATGGTGGATGGCGGACGACGGACGCCTGGGGGAGAGGATATCGGTCCGGGCAGGGACTCCGTCGGGGGATACTACTAGGACTCCGTGAGTCGGCTAAAAGCATTGTGGCAGGGCCAGAACTCGCCGTTGGCTCAGACAGCTGACCCTGCCGCAATAACGCCGACTCCCGCAGCCCAAGTAGTTATCACCCCTCCTCCGCAGCAGCCCAAACCGATATCCTCTCCCCCAGGCTGGTGCATCCAACTGGTAGGAAAAACATAAAATGTGCGGAGAGTATGGTTGTGAGATGCAGAGAAGGAAAGTTACTGCTCACTGGTAATATTCCGCGAGGTGTTTTTTGTGAGCGAAGGTCACAGAAAACCCGAGCCATACTGTGCGAATTTATGTGATTAGCATAAATTCTGAGCATCGCGAAGCGTGTTATTGAGAATGGAGTGAACAGTAATTCAGGAAATATAGGCTCTGCATTTTTTTAATATATTGTTTGCCTGAGGGATAAAAGCATGGTATTATCATATGAGCGGAAATTGAGAAGACATAAAGAATATGAAAAACAAATATGTGACGGGAAAGGAAGAATTATGGAGAAACATAAACATGAGAGGAGTACATTTTCCGGGAAGATTGGATTTGTACTGTCTGCAGCTGGTGCTTCGGTAGGGCTTGGGAATATATGGAGATTCCCTTATCTGGCGGCAAAGTACGGCGGTGGAATTTTTTTACTGATCTATATCATTTTGGCATTGACCTTTGGATATTCTATGATCGTGGCAGAGACAGCTCTGGGACGTATGACAAAGAAAAGTCCGGTAGGTGCGTTTGGAACTTTTGGTAAATCAAAGTGGCTGTCTTTGGGCGGTTGGATCAATGCGATCATACCGGTTCTGATCGTGCCGTATTATTCCGTGATCGGTGGCTGGGTAATTAAATACTTGGTGGAGTATGTAAAGGGAGGCAGTCAGACTCTTGCTGAAGACGGATATTTTTCTGCTTTTATAGCGGATGGATTTTCTACAGAAACCTGTTTCCTGTTTTTTACACTGCTTACGCTGGTGATCATTTATGCAGGTGTGCAGAATGGCGTGGAACGAGTTTCCAAATTAATGATGCCGATACTGGTATTCTTGTCTGTGGTCATTGTCATTTATTCGGTAACGAGGCCAGGAGCACTGGAAGGTGTGAAATATTTTCTGATACCAAATATCAAAAACTTCTCCTGGATGACAGTGGTTGCGGCAATGGGACAGATGTTTTATTCTCTGTCGATCGCAATGGGTATTCTGGTAACTTTTGGTTCTTATATGAAAAAGGATGTATCTATTGAAGGGTCTACACAAAATGTAGAAATTTTTGACACAGCGATCGCAATGATGGCAGGTCTGATGATCATTCCGGCTGTGTTTGCATTCTCCGGTGGAAATCCGGATACGTTACAGGCGGGACCGGCACTGATGTTTATTACGATTCCGAAGGTATTCGCAAGCATGGGATTTGGAACTTTGGTTGGAATCCTGTTTTTTGTATTGGTTCTCTGTGCAGCCTTGACCAGTTCTATTGCACTGACTGAGAGTGCAGTATCTACTTTTCAGGATGAACTGAAATGGGGGCGCAAGAAGGCAACAGTATTTGTCGGAATTATCATGGTTGTTCTCGGAAGTCTTTCTTCTCTTGGCTATGGTCCTCTGGCGTGTGTTAAGATCATTGGAATGCAGTTCCTTGATTTCTTTGATTTCCTGACGAACTCTGTCATGATGCCGATCGCAGCGATTGCTACCTGTCTTCTGATATCCAGAGTAGTTGGTACAAAGAAGATTGAAGAGGAAGTACTGCAGGAAGGTGGTACTTTCCGCAGAAAAAGAATCTTTAATTTTATGATCCAGTATCTTTGCCCAATCTTTGCGGCAATCATTCTTTTCAGTTCTGTGGCAAATGCATTTGGATGGATTTCCATGTAAAAGACATAGGAGACCAAGAAAATTCCAACTTTACAAGTCTATACACCTGTGTTAAAATAGCAGGTGCGCAGCCAGGCCAGGTGATCGCGGCTGGACAGACGAAAGGGTCCAGACGAGGAAAGTCCGGGCTTCACAGGGCAGGATGCCGGATAACGTCCGGTGGAGGTAACTCCCAGACCAGTGCAACAGAAATAAACCGCCCCGTTTTGCGGGGTAAGGGTGGAAAGGCAGTGTAAGAGACTACCGCCGCTGTGGTAACAGAGCGGGCACATGTAAACTCCATTCGAAGCAAGACCGAGAAGAAAGCCATACGGCGGCCCGTCGTGCTTTCAGGTAGGTCGCTGGAGCCTTCTGGCAACGGAAGGCCTAGATAGATGATCACCCAACGACATAACCCGGCTTATCGGTCTGACTGTGTATGATAATAAGTACATAATAAAAGCAACTGTATTTTGCAGATATGTTCTGTAAAATATCAGTTGCTTTTTTGTAAAAAACTTTTCTATGAAAACACAGCGCCCAGTTCCCGCTTCGATATTCAGGCCTTCGCAGGAGCCGGACGCGTCCGGTTGTCAATAATTCTCGCAGGAATCCTTGAATCCCTATTTATTCCGTTTACCTCTATATTTCTCCTCGCAATACTTACACCGGTAAACCTCATTCTCTTCATCTGCAAGAACAAAAATCTGATCCAGTCCCTGCTCGATGGAAGTAATGCAGCGAGGATTCTTGCATTTGATCACGTTCACAACCTGCTTCGGCAGCTTCAGCTCTTTCTTTGCAACGATCTTTTCGTCCTTGATGATATTTACGGTAATATTATGATCGATAAAACCAAGGATATCCAGATCCAGATCCTCGATGGGGCATTCAACCTTGATGATATCCTTTTTTCCCATTTTCTGGCTGCGGGCATTTTTGATGATAGCAACCGTACAGTCCAGCTTATCCAGCTTCAGGTCATGATAGATCGTCATTGCCTTGCCGGCTTTGATATGATCCAGAACATAACCCTCACGAAGAGCACCTACGTTTAACATGGCAGTTCCACCTCCAGTAATGTAAGAATCAGGGCCATACGGACATACACACCATACTGGACCTGTTTGAAATAAGCGGCACGTGGATCAGAATCCACTTCAACAGAAATCTCGTTAACACGTGGGAGTGGGTGGAGGACATACATATCCTTCGGTGCAAGCTCCATTTTCTGTTTGTCCAGAACATAGAAATCTTTCATGCGGACATAATCCTCTTCGTTGAAGAAACGTTCCTTCTGAACACGGGTCATGTACAGGATATCCAGATCCGGAAGTGCATCCTCCAGACGTTCCTCCTCGACAAACTCGACATTGTTGCGTTTCAGAACATCCTCACGGATATAGCTTGGAATACGAAGCTCCTCCGGAGAGATCAGAACAAATTTCACATTTTCATAACGGACCAGAGCCTCGATCAGAGAGTGAACGGTACGGCCGAATTTCAGGTCACCGCAGAGGCCGATGGTAATATTGTCAAGTCTGCCCTTCAGGGAACGGATAGTTAAAAGATCGGTTAATGTCTGGGTAGGATGCTGGTGGCCGCCATCACCGGCATTGATCACCGGAATGTTGGATGACATAGAAGCTACAAGCGGAGCACCCTCTTTCGGATGACGCATAGCACAGATATCTGCATAACAGGAAACAACGCGAATAGTATCGGCAACGCTTTCGCCTTTGGATGCGGAGCTGGAATCAGCAGAAGAAAAACCGAGAACCTTTCCTCCAAGATTCATCATGGCTGCTTCGAAACTTAAACGTGTACGTGTACTTGGTTCGTAAAACAATGTCGCAAGCCTTTTATCATCACAGGTATGCGCATACTTTTTTGGATTTTTCCCGATGTCGTCGGCGAGATTCAGAAGCTTATCAAGCTCTTCAACCGAGAAATCCAATGGACTCATTAAATGTCTCATGTTGTACCTCCAATTATTTACTGGAAATAAGATTCCTTCCAGTTATCATATAATATAACTGTGAGATTTTCAAGAGACTTTCCGAGGATTTTGTCGAAGAAGCCATTCGAAAAAGAGACCGGTAAAAAACCACAGAGGAGCATAGTCCAGCCGGATCACTCCTTTATACTGAAGCGGAACATGAGAATAATCCCAGGGACAGATGTGAAGCTTCTGAAAAAAAGATCCGCTTAAAAATTCCACGAAAAAAATCCCGCAGCTGTAAATGATCCCCCGTACCATAACCGGAAAGCGGGCAAGCTTGTAGTAAGCCGGACGGATCAGTGCTGCAAGTCCGTAAACAGGGAACATCAGAAGAGATGTTTTGCCCATCATAGTAAAATGTCCGGTGACAAGAGAGTGCAGTCCTGTCCATAAGATCTCCAGACACCAGCCTGTAAAACCGCACAGAAAAAAATCCTTCTTTTGCATTTTAAAGCTCCTTCTCATCAGCAGAAATCCTGCGCTTTCCGGAAAAATGTCAGTTTAACTGAATTATGAAAGTCCTCTGCGGGGCTGCGAATATCCGCCTGGACTTTAAATATATTTAACGTGGAAAAGCGTCTTTAATAGCCTTCCCTGCCTTGAAAAAAATATACACGTGGGTTATAATGAACAAAATTATTACTGCAAAGTGAAAAAGCAGTAATGGATCATCAACACATGCGGAAGGAGAAAACAGACGATGAATTATGAAGAAAGTCGTGCCTACATCAGAGCTGCGGAACTGAAAAAGGGAATTGTTCTGGGACTGGAAAATATGAGAGAACTGATGAGGCGGCTTGGAGATCCCCAGGATGAACTGAAGTATGTTCATGTAGCGGGAACTAACGGAAAGGGTTCTGTGATCGCATATCTGTATTCCGCTTTATCAGGTGCAGGTTACCGGGTCGGAAGATATATTTCCCCGGCGGTCTATTCCTACAGAGAGAGGATGGAGGTTAACGGAGAACCTGTCAGCAGAGAGAAATTTGCAGCATATGTGACAAGGATCGCGGAGGTGATCGATGAGATCGTAAAAGAGGGAAAACCGCATCCGTCAGTATTTGAAATTGAAACTGCAGCCGCATTTCTTTATTTTCGGGATGAGAAATGCGATCTGGTATTAATGGAAGTTGGTATGGGCGGGGATCTGGATGCCACCAACATTATAAGTACTACAGTTCTTTCCATTCTGGTATCCATCAGTATGGATCATACGGCATTTCTTGGAAATACCCTGGGCGAGATAGCAGAAAAAAAGGCCGGCATCATTAAACCGAACAGTCATATGGTAACTGTAAAGCAGCAGCCGGAGGCAGAGGCGGTCATACGAAGAATATGCGAAGAACAGAATGTGCCATACGAGGCAGCAGACCGGGACAGCGCAGAGGTACTGGAAGCATCCATAACCGGCCAGACCTTTCTTTATAAAGGAGAAAAATATACAATATCCCTGGCAGGTGCCTATCAGAAGGAAAATGCGGTGGCAGCGCTCCGGGCACTGGAAATCCTGAATGAACAGGGATATCCCACAACACTGGTCCAGAGACAGGATGGATTGAAACGTACCACCTGGCCGGGAAGATTTGCACTTCTCGGGACAGAACCGGATTTTGTGGTTGATGGAGCTCATAACCCTGCAGCGGCAGACATGCTGGCTGCATCCATTGAACGGTATTTTAAGGGAAAAAGGATCATCTACATCATGGGAATGTTCCGTGACAAGGATTACCGCAAGGTCATCCAGAAAACAGAAAAATACGCAGATACCATCCTGACGATTGCGGCACCGGATAACCCCAGGGCTCTGACCCCGCAGGAGCTGGCAGATGCGGTGCGGGAATTTCATTCTGATGTAAGGCCCTTTGACAACATCGAAGCCGCAGTAGCAGAGGCCTATCAGCTGGCAGGAAAAGAGGATGTGATCATTGCTTTTGGTTCCCTGGCGTTTCTGGGGGATCTTACAGAAATTATCAGGAAACATAACGGAGGAAACCAATGACGGATTTGGAAAGATACAGAGACGAGATCGATGAGATCGACAGTGAGATCGTACGTCTCTTTGAAAAACGAATGAAGGTGAGTGAGGAAGTCGCTGAATATAAAATAAAAACCGGTAAGCAGGTACTGGATCCGGCACGTGAGAGCCAGAAGATCCATACGCTGAAAAACAAGGCCCACGGGGACTTTAACAGCCTCGGTGTGCAGGAACTTTTCCGTCAGATCATGGCCATCAGCCGTAAGAGACAGTACCAGCTGTTGACAGAGCATGGGATTTACGGAGAGCGCAATTTCACAACTGTGAAGCATGTTCCCCTTGAAAACGCAACGGTTGTGTTCCAGGGTGTAGAGGGAGCCTACAGCTATGCGGCTATGCGGCAGTACTTTGGGAAAAATATCGAAAGCTACCATGTAAAAACATGGAGGACAGCTATGGAGGATGTAACCCATGGCAAGGCCGATTATGCGGTACTTCCTATTGAGAATTCTACTGCAGGTATCGTGGCTGATATCTATGACCTTCTTATGGAGTACAAGCTGTATATCGTAGGCGAGCAGATCATCCGTGTGGATCATGTGCTTCTGGGCATGCCGGATGCACAGATAGGGGATATCAGGGAAGTCTGCTCTCATCCTCAGGGGCTTGCCCAGTGCAAGGCATTTCTGGAGGAAAACCCTTCCTGGAAAAAGAAGGAAGTGGAAAACACCGCAGGCGCGGCCAAAAAGGTCAGTGAGGTGGGGGACAAAGGCGTGGCAGCTATCGCAAGCCGTGAGGCTGGTGAGGTATTCGGTCTGAAGGTCCTTGCAGAAAATATCTGCAGAGAAAAAGCAAACTCTACACGTTTTATTATTGTAAGCAGGAAACCGGAATATGAGGAAAAGGCCGGGAAGATCAGCATCTGTTTTGAGCTGCCTCATGAAAGCGGAACTCTTTACAACATGCTTTCACATATTATCTACAACGGACTGAACATGACCAAAATTGAATCCCGTCCGATTCCGGGAAAATCCTGGGAATACCGTTTTTTCGTGGATTTCACAGGGAAACTTGGCGAAAGCGCTGTGGAGAATGCGTTAAGAGGAATCGAGGCGGAGGCGAATGTTCTCCGTGTTCTTGGAAATTATTAAGAGACAGAGGAGCTAAATTATTATGTTGGCAAGAATTCAGGAATGTATCCTTTACCGTGGATTTTCAAACGGTGAGATACTGGACGATATGACAGAACTTATTAATCTTTATGAAGCAGATGAAGAAGCACTCAAGGCAAGAGAAGACCAGTTTTTCAAAAGTGTCAACGGGCTGGTGGAGCTGGCAGGAATGTACGGTTTTTCCGGAAATATCTGGCATACATATCTTACCTTCCTTCTGGTAAATCATGAGAACGCTTTCAGTATGGCAAGCGAGATACGAGGAGCGATCAAGGGCAGCATTAACGACCTGGCAAAAAATGATTTCCAGATTTTCAAGGAATTGTATGATTTTGACATCACGGTCTTTGATAAAGTGTTCGGAACTGTATGCTGCAGGGTGATCTGTGATTACCAGACACCGGATGAGAACAGCAAGCTCTTTAATACCAGGATCCGTGACCGTATCTGCCAGATGAGCAAAACCCTGGCAGCAGCCACCACAACCGAAGAATTTATGGATGATATGGTATCCTTCTATAAAGATTTCGGTGTTGGCAAGCTTGGTCTCCATAAGGCATTCCGTATCGGCCACGATGAGGAGGGAAAGGTGGAGATCCAGCCTATCACAAGGATCGCACATGTGAAGATCGATGATCTGGTAGGATATGAGATCGCCAAGAAAAAGCTCATTGATAATACAGAGGCATTTGTACAGGGGAGAAAGGCGAACAACTGTCTGCTCTTTGGTGATGCGGGAACCGGTAAATCTTCCAGTATCAAGGGAATCCTGAACCAGTATTATGATCAGGGACTTCGTATCATTGAGGCCTATAAGCATCAGTTCCAGGATCTTAATGAAGTCATCGCCCAGATCAAAAACCGTAACTATCGTTTTATCATTTATATGGATGATCTTTCCTTTGAGGAATTTGAGATTGAATATAAATACCTGAAAGCCGTGATCGAGGGCGGTCTTGAGAAAAAACCGGACAATGTCCTGATCTATGCCACAAGCAACCGGCGTAATCTTGTCCGTGAGCGTGCCACAGATAAGCTGGAGATCGCAGATGACAATGATCTGCATTCCTCCGACACCGTGCAGGAGAAGCTTTCACTGGTATATCGCTTTGGCGTCCGTATCTACTTTGGCAAACCGGACAAAAAACAGTTCCAGGAGATCGTCCGCACACTGGCAGCCCGTTATGGAGTTACCATGCCGGAGGAGGAACTTCTTCTGAAAGCCAACCAGTGGGAGATCTCTCACGGCGGACTGACCGGACGTGCAGCGCAGCAGTTTATTGATTACATTGTGGGAACAGAGGAAGAAAAAAAGAAATAGTTTACCTGTGTATTGGGGGAAAGGATGAAAAACTATGGCGGTGACAACCTTTGCAGCAATTGATATAGGCTCCTATGAAGTCAGTATGAAGATCTTTGAAATGTCAAAGCGGATCGGCTTCCGGGAGATCAATGATGTCCGTTACCAGCTGGAGCTGGGCCGTGGAACTTATGCTGCAGGACGGCTAGAGATGGAGACTGTGGATGAGCTCTGCGAGATCCTTAATGATTTTAAACGCATGATGGCTGAATTTGGGGTAGAAAGCTGGCGTGCGTGTGCAACAAGCTCTCTCCGTGAGCTGGAAAATCCGGTGATCATCCTGGAGCAGATCTATCAGAGAACTGGTATCCGGGTAGAGATCCTGAGTAATGCGGAACAGCATTTTCTGGGATATAAATCCATTGCTGCCATTGAATCCGGCTTCAAAAAGGCTATTCAGAAGGGGACGGCGATCCTGGATATCGGAGGAGGAAATCTGCAGATCTCTCTCTTTGACAAAGATGCTCTGGTGCTGACCCAGAGTATCCGTATGGGAAGTCTTCGTATCCGCGAACGTCTGAAAGAACTGGAGAAAACAACTCCACATTATGACCGGCTGATAGAGGAATTTATCCGAAATGATCTGATAAGCTTTCAACGTCTTTATCTTAAGGACAAGGAAATCTCCAATCTGATCCTGATGGGAGATTTTCTCACAGATACGATCTTTCAGGACAGATCCGGAGAGAATATCATCACAAAGGAGGAATTCCTGAAGAAATACGAGACCATTGTAAACATGTCCGATCATGACCTTGCCGAATCCATGGAGTTGGAACCGGAATATGCGTCTCTGATCGTGCCGAACATGGTTATCATCCGAAACTTTATAGAAATCTTTCAGGCAGAAGCACTCTGGATCCCGGGTGTTTCTCTTCTGGACGGGATTGCCTATGACTATGCGGAAAAAAACAAATATCTGAAAAGTGTACACAATTTTGAAAATGATATCCTGGTGGCATCCAGGAACATTGCCAAAAGGTATTCCAGCGGAAAGAACCACATTGCAGGAACTACCGATGTGGCACTGGATATTTTTGACAGTACAAGGAAGATCCACGGCATGGGAAAACGTGAACGGCTTCTTTTGCAGATTGCAGTTCTTCTTCATGACTGCGGAAAATATATCAGTATGAGTGAGGTGGCAGAATGCTCTTACCGGATCATCATGGCTACGGAGATCATAGGTCTTTCCACAGAGGAGCGGCAGGTGATCGCAAGTGCGGTAAGGTATAATACCAGAGAATTCGGCTGCTACAAAGAAATCAACCGTGAAACATCCATGAGCAGGGAAAATTATCTCCTGACTGCGAAGCTGACCGCGATTCTCCGCCTGGCCAATGCTATGGACAGAAGCCATTACCAGAAGGTAAAAGCGCTTAATGTAACCTTAAAAGACAGGATTCTTTACCTGGTGGTGGATTCCGCAAGGGATGTTTCTCTGGAACTGGGGCTTCTGAAAGATAAAAAGGAATTTTTTGAAGAGGTGTTTGGAATCCGGCTTGTAATGAGACGGAAGGGAAGAAGATAACGGAGGAGGTTTTTGTATGAAATTTAAGGAATTTGACAAACCGGAATATTTTGTAAACAGAGAGCTGAGCTGGATCAAATTTGATGATCGTGTGCTCAGTGAAGCCAGAGACAAAAATCTACCTCTGTTTGAGAGACTGAAATTTTTGAGTATCACCTCATCCAATCTGGATGAATTTTATATGGTCCGTGTTGCATCCCTGAAGGATCAGGTTCATGCAGGGTACAAAAAAACAGATATTGCAGGAATGACAGCCAAGGAACAGCTGAAAGCCATCAGCCGGCAGACACATGATCTTGTTCACGTACAGTACAGTACATTAAACCGGTCTCTGGTCCCTGCACTTGAAAAAGCAGGACTTCATGTGATCTTTGAGCACGAGGCATTTTCCGAGAAGCAGAAAGAATTTGTGGATCAGTATTTTGAAGATAATGTATATCCGGTCCTGACACCAATGGCAATGGATTCTTCCAGACCGTTTCCTCTGATCCGTAATAAAACGTTGAATATCGGAGCACTTCTTTCCAAAAAAGATACTAAAAAAGGAAAAGAAGAGATTGATTTTGCCACTGTACAGGTGCCTTCTGTACTTCCGAGAGTAGTGATCATTCCATCTGAGAAAAAAGGCCATACAACCGTAACACTTCTGGAACAGATCATTGAGCGCAACATCGACAAGCTGTTCTTAAGCTATGATGTGATCTGTGCCCATCCGTATAGGATCATGCGTAATGCGGATCTTCCTATTGACGAGGATGAGGCAGAGGATCTTCTGGTTGAGATCCAGAAACAGCTGAAAAAACGCCAGTGGGGAGAGGTGATCCGCCTGGAAGTGGAAGATAAGATGGATCCGCGGCTTCTGGATATTCTGAAAATGGAGTTTCAGGTTCATGGAGATGATATCTTTTTTATCAACGGACCGCTGGATCTGACCATGCTGATGAAGGTTTATGGTATTGACGGATACGAGCAGTTCAAGGAACCGAAATACAAACCGGCAGCAGTGCCTGCATTTCAGAATGATAAAGATATTTTCCAGGTGATCAGGGAGGGTGATGTGTTCCTGCATCATCCGTATATGAGCTTTGATCCGGTGGTGGATTTTGTGCGTCAGGCGGCAAAGGACCCGGATGTACTGGCAATCAAGCAGACCCTGTATCGCGTCAGCGGCAATTCACCCATCATCGCGGCACTTGCTCAAGCCGCAGAAAACGGCAAGCAGGTTTCCGTTCTTGTAGAGCTGAAAGCACGTTTTGATGAGGAAAACAATATCGTCTGGGCAAAAATGCTGGAAAAGGCAGGCTGTCATGTGATCTATGGTCTGGTGGGCCTGAAAACACACAGTAAGATCACTCTTGTTGTGAGAAGAGAAGAAAACGGGATTCGCAGATATGTGCATCTGGCAACCGGAAACTATAACGATTCCACAGCCAAGCTTTATACAGACTGTGGTATATTTACCTGTGATGAACGGTTTGGAGAGGATGCAACTGCTGTGTTCAATATGCTTTCCGGATATTCCGAGCCGAAGCGCTGGAATCGCCTGATCGTTGCACCAATCTGGATGAAGGACCGTTTTGTAAAAATGATCGAAAGAGAAGCGGAGCATGCGAAAAAGGGAGAAGAGGCTCACATTGCGGCAAAGATGAATTCTCTGTGTGACCCTGAGATCATTGCAGCGCTGTATTATGCTTCTTCCTGTGGTGTCAGGATCGATCTTCTGATCCGCGGCATCTGCTGCCTGAAGGTGGGCATTCCGGGTATCAGCGAAAATATCCACGTGCGTTCGATCGTCGGTAATTTCCTGGAGCACAGCCGTATTTTCTATTTCCGCAATGGCGGTTCCGATGAAATCTATATGGGAAGTGCGGACTGGATGCCACGTAACCTTGACCGTCGTGTGGAGATTGTTTTCCCTGTGGAAGATGAGCGGATCAAGGAAGAGATCATGCATGTGCTGGATCTGGAATTCCGTGACAATGTAAAAGCACATATCCTGCAGCCCTCCGGTTTGTATGAGAAGCAGGACAAACGTGGCAAAACGCTGATAAATTCCCAGATGGAATTCTGCAGGGAGGCTACCGAGCGGGCAAAGGCAGCAAAAAAGGAGAAAAAAGAAAAGAAGAGAGTTTTCGTACCGGCTGAACCGGCGGAGGATATTATAAAATAGTAAAAGAAAAGGACAGCCTGTCATATCAATTTATGATACAGCTGTCCTTAAATAATGTTCTCAAAGATTATCCATATTACGTCAATACTGCATGATATTCAGAAAACCTGACAGCATGCGGGCGTTTCTAATAACACTTCTTGCAGGCTTTATACCCTGCAGCTTCGGCCTGGGAGCGTGTCATTTCTGTGGCATTATCCGGATTCATATTTCCGCAGTTAGGGATCCGGTGGTACTTGCTTCCGGTAGCGGAGATCCAGACCATATCACCCACTGGCTCCGGATCGGCCTGCACTCCGGTCTGAGGATCTGCAGCAGTCGAATCAGAAGATCCATAGCCGGACACACCGGAATCCTTATAAGCGGAGGAAGGCTGTGTGCCGGTATCCGATTCATCTCCAGCAGAATAATCATTACAGGGACTCTGGTTCCACTGGATATTGCTTCCGTCGCTGACTGAGATCACCGTACCCTGCTCATCAGTACGAAATACCTGTATTCCCATATCCGCAAGCTTATCCATGGTATCCTTATGAGGATGTCCGTAGGAATTACCGGCGCCGCAGCTGATCACTGCATATTCCGGAACAGTCTGCTGGAGCAGATCCCAGGTGGTGGCAGTGGCAGAACCGTGATGTCCCGGAACGATCACATCGCAGGAAAGATCAAGTCCCAGATCACAGATCGCTTCCTCCCCGGCAGATTCTGCATCCCCAGTAAAAAGAAAATGGTTATTTCCGTTTTCCAGCCGGATCGCAACAGAATTGTCGTTATCGTTGCTGCTGATCGATTGAGGAGAAAGCACCGTAAATTTCCCGCCTCCGAAAGTAAAATCCGTTCCGGGCTCCGGATGCTGCACAGTTAATCCCTGAGCGGCAACACTGTTTTCAAAAGATTGATAGATCTTTGTATCCTGTACATAATCTGCACCGATCACATTTTTTACGGAAAAGCTGTCCAGGCATCCTACAAGACCAGCCACATGGTCCTCGTCATAATGGGAGGAGATCATATAGTCAATGATGGAAATATTCTGTTTCTGCAGATAGGAAACCACGAAACTGGAATGTCCTCGGTCACCGCCGTCATACAGGAGATTCTGCCCCTGTGACTGGACCAGGATCGAAAGCCCCTGCCCTACATCCAGAAAGTGTACAGCCATTGTTGTGTCAGCAGAAGCAGCCTCGGCTGTGTAAGCAGCAGAGGGAACTTCTGCGACTGTTAGCAGAACAAGCAGCAGAGAAAGAAAAAATGTCTGCAGCTTTCTGCGAAAAGAACGTTTGTGATGCATAAGAAGTCGCCCCTTATCTTAAGTATTTTCAGGGGAAATTATAAAACAGAAGAGAAAGAAATGCAAAATAATATATGTGAAAATACAGAAAACAGATAAACAGGAAGAACGAAATTTTTATATGCAATGTTCAGAGCAACGTTTGAAAGCGATAACAGGAAAAAGTGAAGTATAACAATCACAAAAAAAGCAGTCAGAATAAAAATCCTAACTGCTTTTAGTTGATAGCCAGTACGGGAATCGAACCCGTGTTTCCGCCGTGAGAGGGCGGCGTCTTAACCCCTTGACCAACTGGCCATATTCATTTGTGTCGTTTGCTCTTGATTTCTGTTGTTTCCCGCAACCGACTTCGTTAGTATATAATACTTTCTTACAAAATGCAAGCACTTTTTTTCTTTTTTTGAAAAAAATTTTCACCCTGTTTTTTGACAATTTTTTTGACGGAAAAATCTATTGATGATATGATAGATACAAAACGAAATGGAATAAAAAAAATAAAGAGGAAGAGTATGGATTACAGAAAAAAGAAAAATTTGATATGGAAGGGAGAATCCTTCCTTTTTGTTGTGGTACTGCTGGTTTTTGGCGCGATCTTTGCGGTGATCCACACAGGGGGGCTGATCCAGAAGCAGGACAGTGTACAGCTTCTTAACAAAGGATGGTACTACATAAAAGACGGAAAAAAACAGGAGATCACCCTGCCTGCGGAAATTCCGGCAAAAACAGGTGAAAAGCTGATCCTGTACAATGAAAGTCTGGGAGCGGAAAGCAGAGGAATGACCGTGGTTTCTACAGGAGCCCAGTACGATCTGGTGATACGCCTGAATGGAAAGATCCTGTATGAATATAAGGAGGCCATGTTTTCCAAAAATGTGCAGATGCGTTCCAAGGTGCAGTGCATCGCCGCTCTGGGTAATGACACAGAGGGAAAAGTCCTGACGTTCAGCTATTCTGCGCCTCAGAGAGGAAAATATGTTATAGAGCCGGTATGCATAGGAACCGGAAGTGCAATAGCCTGGTATCAGATCAGAAAAGCAGCCATTCCTTTAGGGGCGGCAACGATCATGATCGTATTAAGTATGATCGCCCTGTGCATCTGCATCTATATGAGAATAAGGCAGATGCCGGACAGACGGTTCCGGGATGTGGCACTGTTCCTTATGATGTGCAGTATCTGGCTGGTGACGGACTCATCACTGGTACAAAGCTACAGCAGATGCCCCGAAGTATTATGTCTCATTTCTTTTTATATGTTCATGCTGCTGGCAGTTCCGATGCTGCGTTTTTTGCAGAATATCGGAAACATGAAAAAATACAGGCTCCTGGATCTTGGAATCTTTACATTTTATCTGAATGCTGTTTTACAGGGAGCTCTGGTGATCCTGGGAGCCTTTGAATTTAAGGATATGCTGTTTGTAACACATATCCTGCTGTTTGTGTGGGTCCTGATATCAGCGGTACTTCTGATCCGGGAGTACCGGAAGCATAAACAGCGTGAGATACATCTGCTTCTCATTGCATATATCATCGTGGGAGCAAGCGGTATCATAGCGCTGATCCTGTACTGGCTGTTCGAGATTTCCTACTATGGATCCATTTTTGAATTGGGAAATCTTGTGTTTCTTGTGCTGGTCATTGCAGACGCAGTCATGATGATGGCAGACAACGTCCGTTACCGTCTGGAATCCCAGGCTTACGAACGACTGTCCAGAGAGGATGGGATGACAGGACTTGAGACGAGAGCCAATTTTGAGAAAAAACTGGAAAGTATTTCCGCAGATATGGGCAGATACCGGGATATCCTTCTTATGTATATCGATATCGATCAGCTTCGCGTGATCAACGAAGAATACGGACGGGCTGCAGGAGACGAGATGGTGGTGATCTCGGCCAGATGTGTGGAGAACGTTTTCCGGGAAAAAGGAACCTGCTACCGCATCGGCGGGGATGAATTTGCGGTTCTGGTCTATGATCCGGAAGTACCGGACGAATTCTGGCAGGAACGCCTGAAAGAAGAACTCCGGAATATCGGGAGAGGATGCAGACATCGTTTTTCGTTGTCCCTGGGATGCAGCCATCTGCGAAATAAGGATGGCTCTCTGAAATCCATGGGAGAATGGAAATATGAGGCAGACAGGAAGCTTTATGAGAACAAAAAGAAGGGGGATTTGAAAAATGGAGTATATTAACTGTTTTCAGATCACATCCCTTGTTTTGGTGACGATGATTGCGATACATTATTTTTCTCATAAAAGACTGAACAATGCGGAAAACAGGAATTTTGTATGTTTTCTGGCTTTCAGCGGCGTTTACGTGTTGCTGGATATGCTGAGTGCGGTGATCGCGGGAGGCGGTAGCAGCGAAGGCTGCAGAATGTCAGCGCTGGTCCTGACGCTCTATTATTTCTGCGATGTCATACTTACCTACGGGCTTTTCTGCTACATTCGGATCATCACCGGAAGACAGAAGGAGAAATATAAATGGCTGAAAACCGGTTGGGTGGTCCTGCCAGCTGCAATGCTGCTGGCAGTTACAGCAAACTTACGGACGGGATGGCTTTTTTATTTTGACCAGGAAGGTAGATTTATCCGGGGAAGTTTTCATTTTCTGCTCTATGGATATGTATTCTTTTTTATGCTGGTGATCGTTGCATTTATGTTACTTTATGGAAAAACAGCAGAAAAAGAAATACGGCGCACCATATGGAGATTTTGGTTTATCGAAGCAGCCTGCCTGTTTCTCCAGATTGCCGCGGAAAGAATACTGCTTACCGGCTTCGGACTTTCTGTAGGACTTTGGCTGATCTATCTTACTATGAACAATCCAGGTGAATATACGGACAGTATGACAGGTTTATTTGACAAACAGTATTTTGACAAATGGATCGGAGAAAAGCTCTATCGAAAAGAAAGCTTTCATCTGCTTGCTGTGGATGCCCGCAATATGAAGCAGATCAACCGGATCTACGGTACCAGAGTGGGAGATCAGCTGCTGATCCGGGCGGCGAAGGGATTTCGGGAGATCACGGATTCAGTGCAGATCTTTCGTATCACAGGCAATTGCTTTCTGGCAGTGCTGGACTCGCTGACAGATTATGAAAAAGCCAGAGATGGCATAGAAGAATTTCTGAAAAAGCCGTTTTTTATCGAAAACGAAAAGGTGTCGTTCCATGCTGCAATCTGCGGGATCATGAATGCGGAAAAACTGGAAAAAGAGGATAGTATTCTTTCTTATATTGAATATATGATCTCTCTGATACAGAACCGTCAGGATACGGTCCTGATTCAGGCGGACAGCAAGATCCTGGAGGGCTTTCGCTATGAACAGGAAGTGGAGCATTTTCTTCAGAAGGCTGTGAAAGAGGATCTGTTTGAAGTATATTATCAGCCGGTATATTCTATAAAAAACCAGGATTTTATTACTCTGGAGGCACTGAGCCGGCTGAAACATCCTGCTCTGGGAATGATCCCGCCGGATGTGTTTATCGGGATCGCGGAAAAACAGGGAATGATCTCTGCAGTGGGATGTCTTCAGCTTCACAAGGTCTGCCGTTTTATAAAAGAACATGAATATATCATGAAGAAGATCCGGAATGTGAAATTCAATCTTTCTCCTTCCGAACTGATGAAACCCGGATACAGCCATGTGCTTATCGGGATCATACAGGGGTATGGATTAGATCCGGGATATTTTCAGTTTGAGATCACGGAAAACGTGGCAACCGAATACAGCGAAAGCTTCTGCACAGCCATTGATGATTTTGCAGAAGTGGGGATCCACATGTGCCTGGATGATTTCGGTTCCGGTTATGCAAATCTGAACGCAGTTCTTCGCATCCCGTTTTCAGCAGTAAAAATGGACCGTTCTCTTTTGTCCGGGGTCAGCAGCGATCCTCAGACGGCTACCTTTTATCGCAGCATTGTCATGATCCTGCAGCATATGGGATATAAGGTGATCGCAGAAGGCGCTGAGACCGAAAAGGAGGTAAAGCTTCTGGAAAAATGGGGTGTGGATATGATACAGGGATATTATTTTTCCAGGCCCCTGTGCGAGGAGAAGCTTCTGGAAAAAATTTCCTGAAATGATCAGAAACAGGCGGAAAACATGCTTTCATAAAAAGCAGGGTTTTCCGCCTGTTGTATTCAGACAGACACAAATTGCTTGAAGTTTACAGATACTTTTGATAGAATAGATAGGCTGTGGCGGCTGAAGAAAGCGATTTTTCGGAAGATCGGTTCCTTGAACTGCCACGCGTATCTTTTGGAAAAATTGCAGAAAAAAGATGATCATGTGGACTTTACAAGTACATATATTTTGAGTATAATACAAACAAATGTTCGAATATAAAAAAGAAAGGAATCAGTGGAATGGCAAAAAAAGACACTTATGATGCGGGCAGTATCTCTGTCCTGGAGGGCCTCGAGGCCGTGCGAAAGCGCCCCGGTATGTACATCGGAAGCGTATCCAGAAAGGGACTGAACCATCTGATATATGAGATCGTAGACAATGCGGTGGATGAGCACCTTGCAGGGTACTGCAGCCGTATCCATGTAGTTCTTGAGAAGGACGGTTCCTGTACAGTAGAGGATAATGGACGAGGGATCCCGGTGGATATGCATGCCAAGGGAATATCTGCGGAGCGTCTTGTTTTTACAACCCTTCATGCAGGCGGTAAGTTTGACAATTCCGCATATAAGACAAGCGGCGGACTTCATGGTGTAGGGTCTTCCGTAGTGAACGCATTATCTACGTATCTGGATATTAAGATCAGTCGTGATGGTTATATACATCATGACCACTATGAGAGAGGAATCCCTACCATTGAACTGGAAGCAGGACTGCTCCCCAAATTAGGGAAGACCAAAGGTACCGGAACCTGTGTGAATTTCCTTCCGGATCCGGAGATTTTTGAGAAAACGAGATTCGGAGCAGCGGATGTAAAGAGCCGTCTCCATGAGACTGCCTATCTGAATCCGGAGCTTACCATCCATTTTGAGGATCGAAGAGGGGACGCTCCCGAGGATATTGAGTATCATGAGCCGGAGGGGATCGTAGGCTTTATCCGTGACCTTAACAAGAATGCACAGCCTCTCCATGATCCGGTTTATTTTAAAGGAGAGGCAGACGGGATCCAGGTGGAGGTTGCTTTTCAGTTTACCAATGAGTTCCGTGAGAACGTTCTCGGATTCTGCAATAATATCTACAATGCAGAGGGAGGAACTCATCTGACCGGATTTAAGACTACCTTTACAACGGTAATGAACACCTACGCACGTGAGATCGGTGTACTGAAGGATAAAGACCCCAATTTTACAGGTGCAGATATCCGAAACGGAATGACTGCTGTAGTCTCCATCAAACATCCGGCACCCCGCTTTGAGGGACAGACCAAGACCAAGCTGGATAACCAGGACGCATCCAGAGCCACCGGCAAGGTAGCAGGAGAACAGCTGGTACTGTTTTTTGACCGAAATCTGGAAACACTGAAGATCGTCCTTTCCTGTGCGGAAAAGGCGGCCAAGATCCGTAAGACCGAGGAGCGTGCCAAGACAAACCTTCTTACCAAACAGAAATATTCTTTTGATTCCAACGGCAAGCTGGCCAACTGTGAGAAGAAGGATCCGTCACTGTGTGAGATCTTTATCGTAGAGGGAGATTCCGCCGGCGGTTCGGCCAAGACAGCCAGAGACCGTAACTATCAGGCGATCCTTCCGATCCGCGGTAAGATCCTCAACGTAGAGAAGGCTACCATCGACAAGGTGCTGGCCAACGCAGAGATCAAGACTATGATCAATGCCTTTGGCTGCGGCTTTTCCGAAGGCTACGGAAATGATTTTGATATCACGAAGCTTCGCTATGACAAGATCGTGATCATGGCCGATGCGGATGTGGATGGTGCTCATATCTCTACTCTGCTTCTGACCTTGTTTTACCGTTTTATGCCGGAGCTTATCTATGAGGGACATGTGTATATTGCCATGCCACCTCTTTATAAGGTAATGCCGAAGAAGGGGCAGGAGGAATATCTCTACGATGACAAGGCTCTTGAGAAATACCGTAAGAGCCATAAACCGGGAAGCTTCACGCTCCAGAGATACAAAGGTCTCGGTGAGATGGACGCCCAGCAGCTCTGGGAGACTACCCTGAACCCTGAGACAAGAATGATGAAGCGTGTGGAGATCGAAGATGCCCGCATGGCCTCCGATGTGACAGAAATCCTGATGGGAAGCGATGTTCCGCCACGTAAGGCCTTTATCTATGAGCATGCAACAGATGCAGAGCTGGATATTTGATTGGGAGAATAAACTATGAATACGAAACAGGACAATATCATCCGCACCGATTATGCGGAGATCATGCAGAAATCATATATCGATTACGCCATGAGCGTTATCATTTCCAGAGCACTGCCGGATGTACGTGACGGACTGAAGCCGGTACAGCGCCGTACCCTTTACGATATGTATGAGTTGGGCATTCGTTACGACCGCCCGTACCGTAAATGTGCCCGTATCGTAGGAGATACTATGGGTAAATATCATCCCCACGGTGACAGCTCCATTTATGATGCGCTTGTAGTCATGGCGCAGGAATTTAAAAAGGGTCGTACATTGGTGGACGGACATGGAAACTTTGGTTCCATTGAAGGCGACGGAGCCGCAGCCATGCGATACACAGAGGCACGCCTGGAGAAGCTGACCCAGGAGGTTTTTCTGGAAGATCTGGATAAGAACGTTGTGGACTTTATGCCGAACTTTGATGAAACAGAGAAGGAGCCGGTAGTACTTCCGGTGCGTATTCCAAACCTCCTTGTAAACGGAGCAGATGGAATAGCCGTTGGTATGGCTACCAGCATCCCGCCGCATAACCTGGGTGAAGTGGTGGATGCTGTGAAGGCATACATGAAGAATAATGATATCAGCACCCGTGGGCTGATGCGTTATCTCAAGGGCCCGGATTTTCCGACAGGTGGTATCGTAGTAAATAAGGACGACCTTGTAAAGATCTATGAATCCGGAACAGGTAAGCTCCGTATCCGTGGACGGGTGGAAATAGAGAAGCTGAAGGGCGGTCGCCAGCAGCTGGTGATCACAGAGATTCCTTACACCATGATCGGTGCAAACATCGGAAAATTCCTTAATGATATCGCAACCCTGGTAGAGACCAAGAAGACCACAGATATCGTGGATATTTCCAACCAGTCCTCCAAAGAGGGGATCCGTATCGTTCTGGAACTGAAGCGCGATGCAGACGTGGAGAACCTTACCAACATGCTCTATAAGAAGACCCGACTGGAGGATACCTTCGGTGTCAACATGCTGGCAGTTGCAGACGGAAGACCGGAAACACTGGGACTGAAGCAGATCATTGCTCACCATGTGGACTTTGTATTTGAAGTAAATTCCAGAAAATATACAACCCTTCTTGCCAAGGAACAGGAGAAACGGGAGATCCAGGAAGGCCTTATCAAAGCCTGCGATGTCATTGATCTGATCATCGAGATCCTCCGTGGCAGCAAGAGCCGTGACCAGGTAAAGAAATGCCTGACCGATGGTATCACAGAAGGGATTAAATTCAAGACCAAGACATCCGAAAAAGCGGCAAAATCCTTGAAATTCACAGAAAAACAGGCCGCAGCTATCCTGGACATGCGTCTTTACAAGCTGATCGGTCTGGAGATCGATGCTCTGATGAAGGAGCATGAGGAAACCATGAAGAACATTGCTACTTATGAGGATATCCTGAATAATTATGACTCCATGGCAGCAGTGATCATGGGTGAACTGGATCAGATCAAGAAGGAATACGGCAGTAAGCGTAAGACTTCCATTGAAAACGCCGAGGAAGCTGTTTATGAGGAGAAGAAGATGGAAGAGACCGAAGTCTGCTTCCTGATGGATCGTTTCGGATATATGCGTCTCATTGACAAGAATGCCTACGAGCGTAATAAGGATGCCGCTCATGCAGAGAGCCGCTATGTCTTTACCTGCATGAATACGGACAAGATCTGTATCTTTACAGATACCGGCAAGCTTCACACCGTGAAGGCAGAGGATATCCCGCTGGTACGTTTCCGTGATAAAGGTGTTCCGGCAGATAATCTGGGTAATTATGATAGTACTTCCGAGCAAATCCTTTATGTGGCACCGCTGAGCCAGGTAGCAGCCTCCACAGTGCTCTTTGTTACAGAGAATGGCATGTGCAAGCTGGTAAAAGGAGAAGAGTTCCGTGCTTCCAAGCGTACCATTGTTTCCACCAAGCTTGCAGAGGATGACCGCCTTGTATTCGTAGGAGCAGCGGACGAGATGGATCAGGTTGTGTTCCAGTCTGAAAAGGGTTACTTTCTCCGTATCATGAAAACCGAGATCTCCGTCACTAAGAAAAACGCTATGGGTGTCCGCGGCATGAAGCTTACCGGCGAAGACCGGATCCACCATGCGTATCTTTTGGAAAGCAGGCAGGAGTATGCCATTACCTACCACGACAAACCATATGTACTTAACAAAGTCAAACTCGCCAAGCGAGACACCAAAGGTGTGAAGCCGAGAATCTGATCACCACCCCGCCATCTACCTCACAGCTTACGGTGATCTGGCTGGAACTGACCATTCGTGAGATGCACGCTCATTCCCGGTTTGACGGGCAGATATGAGGGGAAGGCTCTCCTCCCTGAAATACGTAGACAAAGGTCAGCTCTACGAAGCCACCATCCTCAAGTCCCTGAAAGAAGACACCACCCGCCGCACTGTAGTCCTGGTATCCCACAGAGTCTCCACTATGAATGTGGTGTATGAGATGGAGAATGGGAGATTATCATAAGAGATGGCGCTTTGGATACATTGATATAGATGAACTAAAGCAGTATAATATATAACTTGTAGTGAGGGTACGGTGTTGTAAATGGAAGAGAAGAAGATGAATTATATTGCACATTGTGATGGTGAACGTGAACAAAGTATATTAGAGCATTTGCAGGGAACGGCAGAAAAAGCAAAAGATTTTGCAGAAGTTTTTGAAAAAGGAGATTGGGGATATTGCTGTGGAATGCTGCATGATATCGGAAAATATAGCGATAAATTTCAACGTCGGATTCGTGGAGAAGAAATAAAAGTGGATCATGCAACAGCAGGAGCAAGAGTTTGCATGGAATTGGGTGGGATGTATCCGTTTTTGGAGATGTGTATTGCGGGACATCATGCTGGCTTATCCGATTATGGCGTCAGCACAGATACAGGAAATTCATCTACTACACTTGGAAGAAGAAAGAAGAAAATAGAAGATTTTTATGCATACAAAAAAGAAGTGAAGATTCCAGAGTTAAAAACATCACCAGTTAATGTAGAGAAAACGAAGGATTTAAATTTTTCTTTAAGTATGTTTACGAGAATGATGTATTCTTGTCTTGTCGATGCCGATTTTCTTGATACAGAAGAATTTATGACAGAAGAAAGATCGGGACGACAGCAGGGGCAAGAGATACAGGTGCTTCTGGATAAACTGGAAAAATATATAACAGAGTGGCTGAAAAATACAGAAACAGAAAGTGTAAATGGCAGAAGAACAGAGATTTTAAAAGCTTGCCTGGAAAACGGAGAGAGAGAAAAAGGCCTTTTTCGGCTGACGGTTCCGACTGGTGGAGGTAAAACGGTTGCATCGCTTGCATTTGCATTAAGGCATGCAGTTAAGCATCACATGAAACGTATTATTTATGTGATACCTTATACCAGTATTATCGAACAAAATGCAGCAGTTTTTCGAAGGATATTAGGAGATGAAAATGTTCTGGAAAATCATTGCAACATAGATTATGAGGAAGCAGAAGAACTGAAACCTATGCAGCTTGCTTCTGAAAACTGGGATAAACCAGTAGTAGTTACAACGAATGTACAATTTTTTGAATCCTTGTTTTCAAATAAATCTTCAAAATGCAGAAAATTACATAATATGGCAAATAGTGTGATCATATTTGATGAAGCACAGATGTTGCCAAATGACTATTTGAAACCCTGTCTGACAGCAATTGAAGAACTGGTGATAAATTATAAGGTGAGTGCAGTATTATGTACAGCTACACAACCGGCATTGGATGCTTTTTTTTGCAATATAAAGCAGATTACTGAGCTTTGTCCAAGGACAGAGGAACAGTTTGAGTTTTTTAAAAGAGTTCACTTTGAAAACGATGGAAAATTGTCAGAAGAAGACGTGGAAGAATGTCTGTTAAGAGAAACACAGGCATTATGCATTGTGAATACAAAAAAGAAAGCTCAAAAAATTTATAATGCTATGAGAGAAGATGGCGTTTATCATTTATCTACGAGCATGTATCCAAAACATAGAAAGCGTATGTTAAAGCAGATAAAAGAACGATTGAGAGAAGGGAAAAAGTGCATTGTAATTTCAACAAGTCTGGTAGAGGCAGGAGTAGATCTTGATTTTTATACAGTATACAGACAGCTTTCAGGAATAGATTCTATCATTCAGGCGGCAGGAAGGTGTAATCGTGAGGGAAAACGGACGATAGAAGAAAGCAAAGTGGTGATTTTTCAGTTTGATGATGCTGAAAAAGTTCCAGGGCAGAGACAGCAGATGGATGTTTCGAAAGCGCTGCTTGCGAATGAATGTAAAATTGAAGATATGCAGACTGTAACAAGATACTTTGAAATGCTTTATCATATGCGAGGTGAAAGTTTGGATAAAAAGAAAATCTGCGAAGAGTTTAATGGGGGATGGCATCATTTTGCTACAGTGGAAAGAGAGTTTAAACTGATAGATGAAAACACGGTAACCGTTTTTGTAAATCAGGAAGAAGATGCTCAGGAAGTGATACAGGATCTGAAAAATAAAGGTTTTACAAAATCCGGAATGAGACGGGCTGTACAATATTGTGTGAATTTGTATAAACAGGAATTTGAGAAATATAATGATGCGGGGATGCTGAAGCTGGTTTCGGAAGATATAAAGGATTTCTATGAACTGACAGATTTAGAACAATATTCAGAGGAGACAGGACTGAATCTTGAGGTTGACTGTGGCATGGCAGTTTGGTTGTGAAAATATGTAGATTAGAGCAGGGAGATTAAGGTGGAAAAACCTTAATCTCCCTGTTCTAATTCTACACGGTTACATTTAAAATTATTATTTCAATCCACAGGAACCATTTTAATCGAATCAAGCAAGTCGCCTGCCTTCATAGGCATTAAAATGTTTTCTGACATACTATAAATATAATATATAAATAGAAAGAATTCAATAAATTTAAATGTAAATAATTTAGGGGCAGGTATTGTATATTTTGGATGAGTGTAGTATATTTAAGATGACGAGAAAAAATAAAAGAAAATTATTAAAAATAAAAAGAATTTACAGAAAAAAGGAGCTGCATATGATTCTATATCATGGGAGCAAAGAGGTAGTGGAATATCCGGAAATCAGAAAAGCCAGATTTAACAAAGATTTTTATTTTGGTTTTTATTGTACAAATATTGAAAAGCAGGCAGAACGATGGGCTATAAGATATGGTAAAAAAGGATATATTAACAAGTATGAGTATACAGAAAATCCGAGATTAAATATTCTTAAATTCGATAAAATGACGGAAGAATGGCTGGATTTTATTATTTCCTGTCGAAAGGGACAGGCACATCAGTATGATATTGTGGAAGGACCAATGGCAGATGATACAATCTACAATTATCTGCAAAATTATCTGGATGGAAAGATTTCAAGAGCTGCTTTCTGGGAATTGGTAAAATTCAAGTATCCAACGCATCAAATCAGTTTTCATACAATTTCAGCACTGGATACATTGAAATTTGTAGGAAGTGAGGTTGTTTATGGCGAGAAAAAATAATAATGCTTTGTTTTTTACCTGTAGTTTGATCGAGTACATAGGACGAACTCAAAAACAACGTCGGTGGAAAGTTACGGATTATCTTGGAATGGAAAATATAAAGCGAATATATAACTATGCGGATGTCTTTCACTGTGAGCCAATAGAAAAAGTTGCGGCAGAATTTACAGAGCAATGTGATATTCCGGAGGGCGAATTTGACAATGTATCAATATGCAGGTATGCAATTCCGGATTACTGGGATATTGGAGAAGTATATGAGAGATTAATAGAAGACATATACGATGATACAGAACTTGAAAAGGGAATATGGGAAATTTATCATTCCTGGATTGATGCACATATTTCGGACTATAATACAGATTTTTATTATCAATCACGAGATTATATAGCAGCATGTTATAAAGCTGGTGAAATAATATGAGAAAAGAGGGAAAGTGCCTATGGGAATGGGAGTAAAGGTCAGAGTGTGGGGGGATTATGCATTATTTTCAAGACCAGAGATGAAAGTAGAAAGGTGTTCTTATGATGTAATAACACCGTCGGCTGCCAGAGGGATTTTGGAAGCAATTTACTGGCATCCGGGCATGAAATGGTGTATAGATAAGATTTATGTGAAGAAACCGGTTAAATTTACCAGTGTAAGAAGAAATGAAGTGAAGAGTAAGGTATCTGCAAGTAAAGTGCTTGAAGCCTATAATGGAGGAATGAAACCCCTATATTTAAGCAGTAAAGAGGAAATTGTACAGAGAGCGTCTTTGTTGTTAAGTGATGTAGAGTATGTTATTGAAGCTCATTTTGAAATGACGGAGAAAGCAAATGAAACGGATAATCCAGGGAAATTCAAGGATATTATTATGAGGAGATTGAAAAGAGGCGCATGTTACAGTATGCCTTATTTTGGGTGTCGGGAATTTCCTGCAAATTTTGAGTTGTGTAATGAAGAGGAAATTCATACTGCATATGACGATGTAGAGGAAAAAGATTTTGGATTTATGCTATATGATATTGATTATTCGGATGAAGAGAATCTTAGCCCCATGTTTTTTAGAGCAATCATGAAACAGGGAGTAATAGATGTGCGAAACTGCGAGGTGGTTCGATGATACTGCAGGCATTGGTGAAATATTATGAAGATTTGGAAAGACAAGAAAAATTACCCAAACAGGGGTGGTGTCAGGCAAAAGTTTCTTATGGAATCAATTTGTCTACAGACGGGGATATAAAGAATATCTTATGGCTGAAGGAGGAGAGACAGGCAGGGAAGAAACAGATTTGGATTTCACAAACAATGAAAGTTCCGGCAATGCTCACGCGATCATCCGGAGTTGCGGCGAATTTTTTATGTGATAATTCGAAATATATGCTTGGAATTGATAAGAGTGGTACAGGAAAAAGAATTACAGAATGCTTTGAAGCGGCAAAGGAGAAGCATCTGAAGTTGTTGAAAAATACTTCCGGAGAAATGGCACAGGCTATATGTGCTTTTTTTTATAAATGGAATCCGGAAAAAGCAAAAGAAAATGCTGCTGTTTTAGAAAACTGGGAGGAGATCACGGATGGTGGAAATCTTATATTCTGTATGGATAAAAAATATGCCCAGGATGACAAGGAAATAGAGCAAATATGGAATGTAGAAAGTAAACAGTCGGAAACAGATATAAGTGGAATTTGTCTGGTAACAGGAGAAAAAACTGAAATTTCAAGAATTCACAGGAATATAAAAGGGGTGCCGGGAGCACAGTCCAGTGGTGCAGCTTTGGTTTCTTTTAATGCACCATCATTTGAATCTTATGGAAAAGAACAGAGCTATAATGCACCGGTCGGAAAATATGCAGAGTTTGCTTACACAAGTGCGTTGAATTATTTGCTGGCACAAAAGAAATATACGTTTCCGCTGGGAGATTCTATTATTGTATATTGGGCAGAGGAGGCAAAGACGGAATATCAGGATGCGCTTTTAGCATTGTTAAATCCGGTAAAAGATAATCAAAGTGAGGTACATGGATTTTTTGAAAAACTCAGAAAAGATGAACAGATCATAATTGATGACATTGAATTAAATCCATCTCAGAAGTTTTATATTTTATGTCTGGCACCAAATGCTGCCAGGTTATCTGTAAGATTTTTTTATCAGAGTTCATTTGGAAATATTACGAAAAATCTGGCATGTCATTATGAACGAATGCAGATGATAAAACCTAAATGGGAAGAGCGGGAATATCTTGGAATTGAAGATATGTTAAAAGAAACAGTGAATATGAATTCACGGGATAAAAAACCAATCTCCAATATGGCCGCTATGGCGTTTTCAGCTATTTTACAAAATTCCAGGTATCCGGCAAGTTTGTATACAGATACATTAATAAGAATACGGGCTGAGCAGGGATGTGTAACATGGGGAAGAGTTTCTATTGTTAAGGCATTTCTGATAAAAAATTATAAAAATACGGAAGGAGAGATCTGTATGGGATTAAATGAAGAATCTAATGATGTAGCATATGTATTGGGAAGATTATTTTCTGTGTTGGAGTCGATTCAGACAGAGGCAAATCCTGGAATAAAATCAACAATTCGAGATCGGTATTTTAATTCAGCATGTGCAACACCGGCATCAGTATTTCCAGTATTGTTTAAATTAAAGAATAGTCATATAAAAAAAATAGAAAGAGATAAAGGGTATTTGAAAAGGAAATATGAAGATCTTTTGGGCGAATTGGTGAGTAAGCTAGAAGCTTATCCAAAACGTTTGTCATTGGAGGAACAAGGAAAATTTATTTTGGGGTATTACCACCAGAAACAGGAAAGTATTTGGGAAAACGGGAGGGAAAATAGATGAGCGAAGTTATTAAAAACAGATATGAGTTTGTAGTTTTATTTGATGTGGAAAATGGTAATCCAAATGGAGATCCGGATGCAGGAAATATGCCAAGAATAGATCCGGAAAGCGGCTTAGGGCTTGTTACGGATGTCTGCCTGAAAAGAAAAATAAGAAATTATGTGGAAACAGTAAAAGAGGATGCACAGGGTTACAAAATTTATATTAAAGAAGATGTTCCGTTGAATCGAAGTGACCGAACGGCATGTGAAAATGTTGGAATCCAAGAAACAGATGATAAGAAAGTAACGGAAGCATTAAAAAAACTGAAAAAAAGTGATCCGGATGTGGATTCAAAATTGCGGGATTACATGTGTGAAAATTATTATGATATCAGAACTTTTGGGGCAGTAATGACTACTTTTGTAAAAGCTTCTTTAAACTGCGGACAGGTGCGTGGCCCAGTTCAGCTTGGATTTGCCAGAAGTATCGACCCAGTGATCAGTCAGGAAGTTACCATTACCCGTGTGGCAATCACAACAGAAAAAGATGCCGAAAATAAAAGTACCGAAATGGGAAGAAAGAGTATTGTGCCATATGCATTGTATCGCGCAGAGGGCTTTATATCTGCAAATCTTGCACGAAAAACAACAGGATTTACAGAAGAAGATCTGGAACTTCTGTGGGATGCGATCATAAATATGTTTGAAAATGACCATTCAGCAGCCCGTGGAAAAATGTCAGTACGTGAACTGATCGTGTTTAAGCACAGTAAAGAATTGGGAGATTGTCCGGCATATAAATTGTTTGATGCAGTTGAAGTAACACGAAAAGAAAATGTAGAATATCCGAGAAGATATCAGGATTATACAGTTGAAATTCATAATGATAAAATACCGGAATCTGTTGAAGTAAAAAGGATGATTTGATGGAGTATACAGAAGATGATTATTTGATGATATCAGGTATACAGCATTTTAAATTTTGCAGAAGACAGTGGGCATTGATCCATGTTGAGCAGCAGTGGGCAGAAAATGTTCATACAGCTGTTGGAAAACTGATGCACCAGAAGGTACATGATCCATATTTGACGGAAAAAAGAAAAGATACTATTTTGGTAAGAGCTTTGCCGGTTTCTTCAAGAATTATGGGAGTGAGTGGAGAGTGTGATCTTGTAGAATTTCATAAATGTGAAGATGGAATACGGCTTCATGGACATCGGGGAATGTATTCTGTTTATCCGGTAGAATACAAAAAAGGAAAAGAAAAATCAACAGATGCCGATAGATTGCAGCTTGTGGCACAGGTTTTATGTCTCGAAGAAATGTTTTCTGCAACAATACCTGAAGCAGCTCTTTTTTATGGAGAAACAAGACGAAGAGAAGTTGTGGAAATTACAGAGGATCTGAGAAATGCAGTCAAAGATATATTTGAAGAGATGCATCAGTATTACAATAGAGGTTATACTCCGAAGGTAAAAACAGGTAAAATGTGTAATTCCTGTTCATTAAAGGAACTTTGTCTGCCCAAATTAAACAAACAAGTTTCTGTGAAACATTATATAGACCAGATGCTGAAGGAGGAAGAGACATGAAAAAACTTTTGAATACGTTGTATGTAACTTCTGAAAACAGCTATTTGGGTTTAGATGGAGAAAATATAGTTGTTTTTGAAGAGGATAAAGAAAAAGGAAGACTTCCATTACATAATCTGGAAGGGATAGTTTCCTTTGGATACAGGGGCGTCAGTCCGGCATTGATGGGATCTTGTGCAGAAAAAAATATCTCTCTTTGTTTTATGACGCCCCAGGGAAAATTTCTTGCGAGGATAACCGGAAAGACAAGAGGAAATGTGCTTTTGCGAGAACAGCAGTATGCAAGCAGTTTGGATTCAGCAATCAGCCTGGAAATTGCAAAAAACTGTATACTTGGAAAGGTGTATAATGCAAGATGGGTGTTGGAACGCTGTGTTAGAGATCATAGTATGCAGGTAGATGCGGACAAAATAAAAATAGCATCAGAAAAGCTGAAACATACGTTGGGATTAATTCAAACATGTGAATCAAAAGCACAATTAAGAGGTTTTGAAGGGGAAGCGGCCAGCGTGTATTTTGGAGTTTTTGATGAAATGATTTTGCAACAGAAAAAGGATTTTTCATTTCAAGGAAGAAATAAAAGACCACCGTTAGATAATATGAATGCAATGTTGTCTTTTGTATATACGTTGTTGACAAATACGATTGCTTCTTCCCTGGAGTGTGTGGGGCTGGATCCTTATGTGGGATATCTTCATACCGAAAGACCAGGTAGAGTATCACTGGCTTTGGATATGATAGAGGAATTAAGAGCTGTATTGGCAGATCGTTTTGTATTATCGCTTGTTAACAAAAAGATTGTAAATGGAAAGAATTTTACCAAAAAAGAAAATGGAGCTGTTCTGATGGATGATGAGCTGCGAAAAAAGCTGTTGGTAGAATGGCAGAAGAAAAAGAAGGAAACCATCACACATCCGTTCTTGAAAGAAAAGGTGGAATGGGGAATGGTTCCTTATGTACAGGCAATGTTGTTGGCAAGATATTTAAGAGGAGATTTGGACAGTTATCCAGTGTTTTTGTGGAAATGAGGTGACAAAGTGTTGGTAGTGATTACTTATGATGTAAATACAGAGACAACTGCAGGAAGAACTCGTTTGCGTAAAGTGGCGAAGCAATGTACAAATTATGGAAGAAGGGTGCAAAATTCTGTATTTGAGTGTATTTTGGATAGCGCTCAAAGTGTTGCTTTGAAGGGGATATTGTCTGATATTATTGACAAAAATAAAGATAGCTTACGTTTTTATTACCTCGGAAATAATTATCAGACTAAAATAGAACATGTAGGTATAGAACGTGGAATTCCAGTAGATCAACCTTTAATTATGTAGGTGCGAATCAGAAGTACACATAAAATGCCGGCAGGATTCGCACTACAAAAATCAGAAAAGTAACATGAATAACACTAAAGAAAAGAGAGAAGGGATAATAAAAAGTAGAAAAATTATATTTATTGCATAAAAAAACAAAGAATATTTGTGAAAATTTGCAGTCGTTCCCCACGAGGGAACGTGGATTGAAATCCTCCGGAATATTCATAAAACCGTCTGGATCTGGTCGTTCCCCACGAGGGAACGTGGATTGAAATGTCTTGTGATATGTCCCCTCAATGCTTCCGAATCGTCGTTCCCCACGAGGGAACGTGGATTGAAATGTCTATTGCCTTGCTGTTGTCCTGCACGTCCCCGTCGTTCCCCACGAGGGAACGTGGATTGAAATATTGTTAAATACATAAAGCGGCACTGTTATCCACCGTCGTTCCCCACGAGGGAACGTGGATTGAAATGAGATAGGCGACACCATGGTCGAGGGCGAACAGGGTCGTTCCCCACGAGGGAACGTGGATTGAAATATTATTGCTGTTGACGACCTTGACAGCATTGAAGTCGTTCCCCACGAGGGAACGTGGATTGAAATTTCGAATTGTCAAACAGGACCATATCATCGACGTGTCGTTCCCCACGAGGGAACGTGGATTGAAATTCTGAACGTACTGCAGACTGGCCTGGTCTACTTGGTCGTTCCCCACGAGGGAACGTGGATTGAAATCAGATTCCAGAGAGAAAGATGAACGGCGAGAAGGTCGTTCCCCACGAGGGAACGTGGATTGAAATAATGATAGCAAGGCCGAAACCATGAGACCAGGAATCGTCGTTCCCCACGAGGGAACGTGGATTGAAATTCGAATGAAGTCAGAAACGACGTGACCGGGAACTGGTCGTTCCCCACGAGGGAACGTGGATTGAAATTCATTTATGCTGCGTATGCGAAAAACAGATACCGTCGTTCCCCACGAGGGAACGTGGATTGAAATATCATCAAACCATATTCCTCCTTTTTCGTCTTTAGTCGTTCCCCACGAGGGAACGTGGATTGAAATATCGTATAAGTCGTGCATGATTCTGTCTGCCTGCGGTCGTTCCCCACGAGGGAACGTGGATTGAAATACCATTGCCTCTGCAATCATGAGCGATGGTGTATTGTCGTTCCCCACGAGGGAACGTGGATTGAAATGGAAAAGAAGCAATGTCTGGAATGCTTGCTATAGTCGTTCCCCACGAGGAAACGTGGATTGAAATCCCGATCACATATGCGATCACTGTAGCTCCAGCCGTCGTTCCCTACGCGGGAACGTGGATTGAAATGCAAAGTAGTTAGCTGCATTCTGGTAATATGCCGTTGTTCCCCACACAGGAACGTGGATTGAAATGAGTGTAGAAGATAGTGATAGCCCGGTTGATGATGTCGTTCCCCACGAAGGAACGTGGATTGAAATATCAACGCAAAGAGATTCGTGGAGATTGAAAGGGTCGTTCCCCACGTTGGAACATGAATTGAAATAACAAAGAGGAAATCAAACGGTGTGGTACATGGGACATTCCCTATGCGGGGACAAAAACCGGAAATCGCAATTAATACTTGCATTTAACAGACATTGGTGTTACAATGAACGAAACTAAGAACTTGTTGGCATAGGAGTGGGCGAGAGCCCGCTCCTATTTGCTGAGAAGGAATTTGTTCAGAAATAGGCAGAAATAGGAAAGGCAGGTGGGAAGCATGAGCAGACGGGAAGAATATGAACAGAAGACAGAGGCGATCCTTACACCAATCGTGGAGTCCAGGGGCTTTGAGCTGGTAGACGTGGAGTATGTCAAGGAAGCCGGAACCTGGTATCTCAGAGGCTATATCGACAAGCCGGGCGGAATCACAGTCAATGACTGCGAGGACGTAAGCCGTGCATTCAGCGATATACTGGATGAGCAGGATTTCATCGAGGACAGCTACATTATGGAGATCAGTTCTCCGGGACTTGACCGGCCTCTTAAAAAAGAAAAAGACTTTAAGAGAAGCCTTGGCAAGCTGGTGGAGATCCGTACCTACCGGCCCATCGAGAAACAGAAAGAATTCTGCGGTATTTTAAATGCATATGATAGTAACAGTGTGACAATCGATGAAGACGGCACAGAACGTACCTTTGATAAAAAAGATATTGCCCTGATTCGTCTCGCGATCGAATTCTAAAAGAGAATCGAATCTGTAAAATTCAGGAGGAAAAAAGAAAAATGAGCAGAGATTTAAGAGATGCGCTGGACGTTCTCGAAAAAGAGAAAAACATCAGTAAGGATACACTGCTGGAGGCAATTGAGCAGTCACTGATCCAGGCATGTAAGAACCATTTCGGAAAGGCAGATAACGTTCACGTTATGATCGATCCGGAGACCTGTGACTTCAGTGTTTACGCTGACAGAACTGTTGTAGAGCATGTGGAGGATCCGGCGCTGGAGATTTCTCTGGTGGATGCACAGAAAACAAACACGAACGCAGAGATCGGTGATGTTATGAAGGTTGAGATCCAGTCCAAGGAATTCGGACGTATCGCAACCCAGAATGCAAAGAATGTCATTCTTCAGAAAATCCGTGAGGAAGAGCGTAAAGTTCTTTACGATCAGTACTATGGAATCGAAAAAGAAGTGGTAACCGGTATTGTTCAGAGAGTAATGGGCAAAAATGTCAGCATCAACCTTGGTAAGGCAGACGCAGTACTTACAGAGAACGAACAGGTAAAGGGTGAGACCTTCCAGCCAACTGAGCGAGTAAAAGTTTACATTCTTGAAGTTAAGGATACACCGAAGGGACCGCGTATCCTGGTTTCCAGAACACATCCCGGTCTTGTAAAGAGACTTTTCGAGTCCGAGGTTGCAGAGGTAAGAGACGGTACCGTTGAGATCAAGAGCATTGCCCGTGAGGCAGGCTCCCGTACCAAGATCGCTGTATGGAGCAACGATCCGGATGTAGATGCTGTGGGAGCATGCGTTGGTATGAACGGTGCACGTGTAGGTGCAGTTGTTAACGAGCTTCACGGTGAGAAGATCGATATCATCAACTGGGATGAGAACCCGGCGATCCTTATCGAGAATGCATTAAGTCCTGCAAAGGTTATCGCAGTTATGGCTGACCCGGATGAAAAGACCGCACTGGTCGTAGTTCCGGATTACCAGCTTTCCCTTGCTATCGGTAAGGAAGGACAGAACGCACGTCTTGCTGCAAGACTTACAGGCTTCAAGATCGACATCAAGAGCGAGACACAGGCAAGAGAGTCCGGTGACTTCTACGATGATTACGATGAGGAACACGAGGAAGCAGAGGAAGAAATGACAGAAGAGGCTGTTTCCGAAGAGCTTGAAGAAACAGAGGAAGATACAGAAGAGACAGAAACAGAAGCTGAAGAAACAGCAGATGGAGATGCCGAAGAATAATGAAAACGAGAACCAAGATTCCCATGCGTCAGTGTACCGGCTGCAGGGAAATGAAAAGCAAAAAGGAAATGATACGAGTTCTCAGGACATCAGAGAATGAGATCATCCTGGACGCTACAGGTAAGAAAAACGGACGCGGCGCATACCTTTGTTTCTCAGAGGAATGCCTGGAAAAGGCTATCAAAAACCATGGCCTGGAGCGTTCCTTGAAAATGGCAGTTCCGGATGAAGTGTATCAGAACCTCAAAAAGGAGTTTGGATCAATTGAAAAACAATAAGGTTTTATCACTCATCGGACTTGCGACAAAAGCAGGAAAAACAGTGAGCGGAGAATTTTCCACAGAGAAATCCGTAAAAACAGGAAAAGGTTTCCTGGCACTGGTGGCAGATGATGCCTCCGAAAACACGAAAAAGAAATTTCGGAATATGTGTACCTATTATGAAGTTCCGTTATATTTCCTTTCAGACAAAGAGAGCCTGGGCAGAGCAATGGGCAAAGAATTCCGTGCCAGCCTTGCCGTGCAGGACGAAAATTTTGCAAAGGCGATCATGAAGGCGCTGGAAAAAGAATCCGGCAGATAACCTGCATGATACAGGCGTCTGTAAGGAGGTTTGACGATAGAAATGATAAAAGATAAATTCAACAGATCGGGAAAGGAGCAATATAGACAATTGGATACTCCAAAAACAGAAGAAAAGACAACAACGGTGAATACAGAGGGTAACAAATCTGAAGCACCGAAAAAGAAAAAAAATATCATCCGTGTATTTCATGCACAGAATGCCAGCGATGGCGGTAAAGGAAGAAGAAAACCGGCAGCAGGCGAGAGAAAGGGACCGGCACGTCCACAGAACGGCGGTCAGAGAAGCGCAGGAGCAAACACAAGAAATGGTGAGTCCGGTGAGCAGAGAAACGGTCAGAGTGGTCAGAATCGTACTCAGGGCGGAAGACCGCAGGGCAACCGTCCGGAAGGAAGAAGAGACGGAAATCGTGACGGAAGAACCTTCGAGGGAAGAAGAGACGGCGGAAATCGTTTTGGCGGAAACCGTTCCCAGAATGGTGAGGGACGTCCGGCAAGACAGGGCGAGGGAAACAGAGGCCCACGTCAGAATGACGGAAGAGGCGGAAGCCGTTTTGGCGGTGGAGTAAACCGTGGCCAGGGAGGTCAGGGCGGAAGCTTTGAAGGAAGAAGAGACGGAGGAAGTCGTTTCGGCGGTGGAGCAAACCGTGGCCAGGGAGGCCAGGGCGGACGTTCCGAAGGCGGAAGAGGCGGAGACAACCGTTTCAGCGGAGCAAACCGTGGTGGCCAGGGCGGTGGACAGCGTCCGGGACAGAGAAGAAGCGGTGGCTCTTCAGATGCTGTATTCACTCCGGAGCTGACCAAGACATCCAAGGACAGCAAGCGTGAGCGTGACAGAGAGAATAAGAACAAGAAGAAAGAATTCGAAAAAGGTACCCAGGGCGGACGCAGACCAAATCAGGGCGGACGCAGACCGAATTCCAGAATCCCGAAAGCACTTCAGAAACCGAATCCACAGCCGAAGCAGGAAGAGAAGAAACCGGAGATCAAGGAGATCACCATTCCGGAGAAGCTTACTATCCGTGAGCTTGCGGACGCGATGAAGATGCAGCCGTCAGTGATCGTTAAGAAGCTTTTCATGGAAGGTGTCATGGTAACCGTAAACCAGGAGATCGACTTTGAAAAGGCAGAGGAGATCGCACTTGGCTTTGATATCATTGCTGAGAAGGAAGAAAAGGTGGATGTGATCGCAGAGCTCCTCAAAGAGGACGAAGAGGATGAGGATGATATGGTTCCGAGACCTCCGGTAGTCTGTGTTATGGGTCACGTTGACCATGGTAAAACATCTCTTCTGGATGCCATCCGTAATACAAACGTAACCAGAGGCGAGGCCGGCGGAATCACACAGCACATAGGTGCTTACGTGGTAAATATCAAAGGTCAGAAGATCACATTCCTGGATACACCGGGACATGAGGCGTTCACAGCTATGCGTATGCGTGGTGCCAACGCTACAGATATCGCAGTTCTGGTCGTTGCCGCAGACGATGGTGTAATGCCGCAGACAGTAGAGGCGATCAGCCATGCAAAGGCAGCCGGTGTTGAGATCATCGTTGCCATCAATAAGATCGATAAACCAAGTGCAAATGTAGAGCGTGTAAAACAGGAGCTTTCCGAGTATGAACTGATTCCTGAGGACTGGGGCGGAAGCACCATCTTTGTTCCGGTATCCGCACATACAGGAGAAGGAATTGAGAATCTTCTTGAGATGATCCTTCTTACTGCTGAGGTTTCCGAGCTCAAAGCCAATCCGAACCGTGAGGCAAGAGGTCTTGTTATTGAGGCTCAGCTTGATAAAGGTAAAGGACCGGTTGCTACCATCCTTGTTCAGAAGGGTACTCTTCATGTGGGAGACTTTATTGCCGCAGGTGCATGCAATGGTAAGGTACGTGCAATGATGGATGATAAGGGACGTCGTGTAAAAGAGGCAGGTCCGTCTACTCCGGTTGAGATCCTCGGACTTGGTGATGTTCCTAATGCAGGTGAGATCCTGATGTCCTTTGAGAGCGATAAAGAAGCCAAGAACTTTGCAGGCGCATTCGTTACAGAGAACAAGAGCCGTCTTCTCGAGGAGACCAAAGGCAAGCTTTCTCTGGATAACCTGTTTGACCAGATCCAGGCCAGCGATCTTAAGGAGCTTCCGATCATCGTCAAGGCCGATGTACAGGGATCTGTTGAGGCTGTTAAACAGAGCCTTACCAAGCTTTCCAACGAGGAAGTTATCGTTAAGGTGATCCATGGTGGTGTAGGTGCCATCAATGAGTCTGATGTCAGCCTTGCTGCAACATCCAATGCGATCATCATCGGCTTTAACGTACGTCCGGATACTACAGCAAAACAGCTTGCTGAGCAGGAGGGCGTTGACCTTCGACTTTATAAAGTCATTTATCAGGCAATCGAGGATGTAGAGGCAGCTATGAAGGGTATGCTGGATCCTGTATTCGAGGAGAAGGTTATCGGTCACGCAGAAGTTCGTCAGCTGTTCAAGGCATCCGGTGTCGGAACCATCGCAGGAAGCTATGTGCTGGATGGTACATTCCAGCGTAACTGTAAGGTTCGTATCACACGAGGTGAGGACCAGATCTTCGAGGGTGAGCTTGCATCCCTGAAGAGATTTAAGGATGATGTCAAGGAAGTTCGTGCCGGATATGAGTGCGGTCTTGTATTTAATGACTTTAATGATGTCAAAGAAGAAGATAAAGTCGAAGCATATATCATGGTAGAGGTACCAAGATAGGAGTGATTCGTAATGAGAAAAAACAGCATTAAAAATACACGTGTGAATGGTGCAGTTCAAAAAGAACTCAGCACCATCATACACAGCGAGATCAAGGACCCCAGAATTCATCCGATGACTTCTGTGACAGCTGTTGAGGTGGCACCGGATCTTAAGACCTGCAAAGCTTACATCAGTGTGCTGGGCGAGAAACAGGCCAAGGATTCCACCCTCCGGGGCTTAAAGAATGCAGAGGGCTATGTTCGGAGAGAACTGGCCAGAAGACTGAATCTCCGCAATACACCGGAGATCCGTTTTGTTCTGGATGAGTCTATTGAATATGGTGTAAATATGTCAAAGAAGATCAATGACGTAATGAGTGGGATGGAAACAGAGGAATAGGTGGAAAAAATGAAAAACATTTCAGAAATACTGGAAAATGTAAAAACCGTTGGCATTGGCGGTCACATCCGTCCGGATGGGGACTGCATTGGTTCCTGTATGGCTCTGTATCTCTATATCCGGAAATATTTTCCTGATATAGAAGCAGATGTTTATCTGGAAGACCGGAAACCTGTATTTGATTACATTGACAGAATGGATGAGGTTAAGACAGAAGCAGAAGAAGATAAGGTGTATGATCTTTTTATCACCTGTGATGTCAGCGCACTGGACAGGCTTGCTGTTGCCCGGAAATATTTCGATGCAGCAAAAAAAACAGCCTGCATTGATCATCATGTGAGCAATAACGGATTTGCGGATGTCAATCATGTAAGAGGCGAGATCAGCTCTGCCAGCGAAGTTCTTTACGGACTTCTGGATTCAGACAAGATCGATCGTTCCATTGCGGTTCCTATTTATACAGGAATGGCACATGATACCGGCGTGTTCCAGTATTCTTCCACAACACCGGAAACCATGAGGATCGCCGGAGAACTGATGAAAACAGGATTTGATTTCAGCAGGATCATCGATGAGTCCTTTTACCAGAAAACATATCTTCAGAATCAGGTCATGGGACGTGTCCTGGCAGAGAGTATTCTCCTTCAGGGCGGTAAGTGTGTGGTCGGATATCTGAAAAAACGGGAGATGGATTTCTACAGTGTGGAAGGAAAGGATCTGGAGGGAATCGTGAGCCAGCTCCGTCTGACTGCTGGTGTGGAGGTTGCGATCTTTATCTATGAGATGCAGACGCAGTTCTTTAAGGTATCTCTCCGTTCCAATGGTAAGGTGGATGTAAGCAAGATTGCCGTATTTTTCGGAGGCGGCGGACATGTGCGTGCAGCCGGCTGTGATATGCAGGGCTCCATGTATGATGTGATCAACAACCTTACCGCTGAAATTGAAAAACAGCTTGCAGAGGAGTAAAGATAAGATCATGGACGGAATACTTGTGATCCGAAAGGAAAAAGGTTATACCTCTCATGATGTTGTTGCAAAGCTGCGTGGGATTCTCCACATGAAAAAGATCGGCCATACCGGGACTCTGGATCCGGCAGCAGAGGGAGTACTTCCTGTTGCACTGGGCAAGGGGACCCGGCTGGTGGAGCTTCTTACAGAAAAAGAAAAAACATATGAGGCGGTTTTAAGGCTGGGAGTTTCCACAGATACCCAGGACATGACCGGAGCTGTTCTTTCTGAGAAACCTGTTACCGTCACGGAAGAGGAAGTCCGTGAGGCAGTGGGATCCTTTGTGGGAGAACAGCAGCAGGTCCCTCCTATGTATTCGGCCCTGAAGGTAAACGGAAAGAAGCTTTATGAACTGGCCAGAGAAGGAAAAACCATAGAGCGTAAGCCGCGCCCTGTGGTTTTTTATGAGATAAGGATACTGGATATGGAGCTTCCGCTGGTACGCATAAGCGTTACCTGTAGCAAGGGCACCTATATCCGTACACTTTGCAATGACATCGGAGAAAAATTAGGCTGCGGCGGAGCCATGGAAGAGCTGCTTCGGACCAGGTCCGGAAATTTCACTCTGGAAGAGAGCATGACACTTTCCCAGGTGGAGGAGGCGGTTGCCGATGGGACCATCGGGGAAAAGCTTGTTTCCATCGAGGATGTACTTTCCATGTATCCGGTCCTTACCTGTACACCGGAGGGAGACAGGCTTCTAAATAATGGAAACCCGCTTCCGGAGGAACTGGTACAGGGAGGCAGCAGGGAAGAAAAAGTCCGGATGTATAAAAGCAGTGGAAATTTCACAGGAATATACGGCTGGGATGAAAGAAAACAGAAATACGTACCCATCCGCATGTTTTTTGTATGACACTTTATAAGAACTTGCAGGAGCAGCAGAAGATATGGAATACTTGAAGATCGACGGAGAATTTCCGCGCCTTTCAAAGAGTGCGGTGACACTTGGAAAATTTGACGGCATACACCGTGGACACCAGAAACTGGTGGAGAAGATCCTAGAACAGAAAGAAAAAGGTCTGCAGACAGTCCTTTTTTCTCTTGGCATCGGCAGTCAGATGATCTTTACAAAAGAGGAACGATGTCAGCTTCTTGAGAAAGCAGGCGTGGATGTGCTGATCGAATGTCCGCTGGATAACCGGATCCGTCATATGAAGGCGGAAACCTTTATTAAAGAGATCCTGGTGGGAGATCTTCAGGCGGAGCATGTTGCAGTGGGAGAAGATTTCAGGTTCGGGTATGAACGCAAGGGAACACCACAGCTTCTGGAGACTATGGGAAGGAAGCTTGGCTTTACTGTGGATGTTGTTCCGAAAGAAATGGAAGGCCGCAGAAAGATCAGCAGTACATTTATCCGTGAGGAACTGAAAAAGGGAAATATGGAAAAGGTTAATGATCTGCTGGGAATCCCCTTTTTTGTGGACGGTGTGATCGAACATGGAAGAGGAATGGGACATAAGGTCCTTCTTCCCACTACCAATATCGTTCCTGCAAAAGAAAAGCTGATGCCGCCAAATGGCGTTTATGATACAGTGTCCCATTTTAAGGACAGAACCCTTTGCGGGATCACAAACGTAGGATATAAACCAACCATCGGAGAGAAATTCCTGGGTGTTGAGACCTATCTTTTTGACTGCGAGGAGGATCTGTACGGAGAGCCCTGCAGAGTGGAATTCTTTCATTATTCCAGACCGGAGAAGCGCTTTTCGTCCATAGAAGCACTAAAGCAGCAGCTCCTGAAGGATGCAGAAAAGGGAAAGGCTTATTTCCGCAGTCTCGAAAAATAAAAACTTTCGGGAAAAACTTTTCGAAAAAACAGTTTACAGGTCAGAAACCGTGTGCTATACTGTTCGAGGTGAAAAAAGCCAGTATTCAGAAGCCGGAGACTCCGACCACTTCTTAATACCCGGCGTTTAATTAAAATTTCAAGGAGGAAACAACAATGATTTCTAAAGAGAAGAAAACAGCGATCATGAAAGAGTATGCAAGAACAGAGGGTGACACAGGTTCACCGGAGGTTCAGGTTGCAGTTCTTACAGCAAGAATCCAGGAGCTCACAGAGCATCTTAAAACACACCACAAAGATCATCATTCCAGAAGAGGTCTTCTGAAAATGGTAGGTCAGAGACGTGGCCTTCTTGCTTATCTTAAGAAAACAGACATCGAAAGATACCGTGCACTGATTGAGAAATTAGGTTTAAGAAAATAATTGCTACGGGAGGGGCGGATGATTCCATCCGCCCCATTTTAACATGTGTGATAAACACAGACGGAATTACCGCAGGAGTGATTTCCGAGACTACTGAAAAGCCCATTTCCGGTCGAGATCTTTTTCAAAGGAAGTGGTCTTTTCAGTTGTTTCGGGCTCCTGTCAGATATTAATATAATAAGAAAAGGAGAACGAATATGTACAAAAGTTATTCCATGGAACTTGCAGGAAGAACACTGACTGTAGATATCGGACGTGTAGCAAAACAGGCCAATGGTGCTGCTCTTATGCACTATGGTGATACTACAGTCCTTGCTACTGCTACCGCATCCAAAGAGCCAAGAGAAGGAATCGATTTCTTCCCGTTAAGTGTTGAGTATGAGGAGAAGATGTATGCAGTAGGAAAGATCCCGGGAGGCTTCAACAAGAGAGAGGGTAAGGCAAGCGAGCATGCAATCCTTACATCCCGTGTTATCGACCGTCCGATGCGTCCGCTGTTTCCAAAGGATTACAGAAATGACGTAACTCTGGTAGATATGGTTATGTCTGTTGATCCGGAATGCAATCCGGAGATCCCGGCTATGCTTGGTTCTTCCATTGCAACCTGTATTTCTGATATCCCATTTGACGGTCCATGCGCAACCACACAGGTTGGTATGATCGACGGCGAGTTTATCATCAATCCGACACTTGCACAGAAGGCAGTTTCTGATCTTCAGCTTACGGTTGCTTCTACAAGAGAGAAGGTTATCATGATCGAGGCCGGAGCTAATGAGATCCCGGAAGATAAGATGATCGAGGCTATCTATAAGGCTCATGAAGTGAACCAGGAGATCATCAAATTCATCGATCAGATCGTAGCAGAGTGCGGAAAAGAGAAACATTCCTACGAGTCCTGTGCAGTACCTCAGGAGCTTTTTGATGAGATCAAGAAGATCGTTCCTCCGGAAGAGATGGAGGTTGCCGTATTCTCTGATGACAAGCAGACACGTGAGAATAACATCAGCGAGATCACTGATAAGCTGAAAGAAGCTTTTGCAGACAATGAGGAATGGCTTGCCGTTCTCGGTGAGGCTGTATATCAGTACCAGAAGAAGACTGTCCGCAAGATGATCCTCAAAGATCATAAACGTCCGGATGGACGTGAGATCAGACAGATCCGTCCGCTGGCTGCAGAGACAGATATCATCCCGAGAGTTCATGGTTCTGCCATGTTCACAAGAGGACAGACTCAGATCTGTACCGTTACTACACTTGCTCCTCTTACAGAGGCACAGCGTCTTGACGGACTGGATGAGTTTGAAACATCCAAGAGATATATGCACCACTACAACTTCCCGTCCTACTCTGTAGGTGAGACCAAGCCTTCCAGAGGACCGGGACGTCGTGAGATCGGTCACGGAGCACTTGCTGAGAGAGCACTGGTACCGGTACTTCCTACAGAGGAAGAATTCCCATATGCGATCCGTACCGTATCTGAGACATTTGAGTCCAACGGCTCCACATCCCAGGCAAGTATCTGTGCATCTACTATGTCACTGATGGCTGCCGGTGTACCGATCAGAAAACCGGTTGCAGGTATTTCCTGCGGACTTGTTACAGGTGAAACAGACGATGATTACATCGTTCTTACAGATATCCAGGGCCTTGAGGACTTCTTCGGAGATATGGACTTCAAGGTAGCCGGAACACATGACGGAATCACAGCAATCCAGATGGATATCAAGATCCATGGTCTTACAAGACCGATCGTTGAGGAAGCGATCCGCAGAACAAAAGAGGCAAGAGAATATATCCTGACAGAGGTTATGGAAAAATGTATCGACAAGCCTCGTACAAGCGTTGGTGAGTTTGCTCCGAAGATCATCCAGATCCAGATCGACCCGCAGAAGATCGGTGATGTAGTCGGACAGAGAGGAAAGACTATCAACACGATCATCGAGCGTACAGGTGTGAAGATCGACATCACAGACGACGGCGCAGTTTCCATTTGCGGAACAGACCAGAAGGGTATGGATGAAGCAAAACGTATGATCGAGATCATCACTACCGAGTTTGAGGCAGGACAGATCTTTACAGGACGCGTAGTCAGCATCAAAGAGTTTGGCGCATTCCTTGAGTTTGCACCGGGCAAGGAGGGAATGGTACACATTTCCAAGATCTCCAAACAGAGGATCAACCGTGTTGAGGATGTTCTTACACTTGGCGACAAAGTTAAGGTTATCTGCCTTGGCAAGGACAAGATGGGAAGAATCAGCTTCAGCATGAAGGATGTACCGGAAGAAGCATAAATGATGAGATACCACAATATTACCAAGGACGATATGTTAAACGGAGACGGACTTCGTGTAGTGCTCTGGGTAGCCGGCTGTTCACACGGCTGCCGGGAGTGCCAGAATCCCATTACCTGGGATCCGAATGGAGGTCTGCCCTTTACGGACAGCGAGCGAGCTGAGATATTTGCAGAGCTGGACAAGGATTATATCAGCGGGATCACCTTTTCAGGAGGCGATCCTCTGCATCCTTCCAATATCGCTGAGGTAACAGCTCTTGCAAGAGAGATCAGAGAGAAGTATCCGGATAAGACGATCTGGCTGTATACGGGTTCTCTCTGGGAAGAAATCCAGCAGTACGAGATCATCCATTATCTGGATGTATGCGTGGACGGGGAATTTCAGGTGGACAAGAAAGAGGTTCGTCTGAAATGGAAAGGCTCCTCAAATCAGAGGGTGATCGATGTACAGGCGTCACTTCGTGAGAACCGTGTGGTTCTGTACACGGAGTGATCAGAGGTTTTTTTGAAATTACCTATTGGGAGTGGAACGAAAAATGAAAAGAATTGCGAAATTTCACAAGGTAAGTTTTGAACAGTTTGCAAAGGACTGGAAGGATACCTTTGAACAGTATTCAGAAGAGGAGATCCGGAATATCTACGACAGTCTGAAGCTTCCGAAGAGAGCTACGACCGGAAGTGCAGGATATGATTTTTATGCACCTGTGGATGTGACCATGAAGCCAGGTGAGATCGTAAAGATCCCGACCGGTATCCGTGTAGAGATGGAAGAGGGCTGGGTTCTGAAATGTTATCCGAGAAGCGGACTGGGATTTAAATTCCGGCTGCAGTTGAATAACACAGTGGGAATCATTGACAGCGATTATTTCTTTTCCGACAACGAAGGTCATATCTTTGCCAAGCTGACTAACGATACAAGAGAAGATAAAACGATCCAGATCCCGGCAGGAACCGGTTTTATGCAGGGGATCTTTGTGGAATACGGAATCACTGTGGATGACGATGCAGATGCAGTAAGAAACGGTGGCTTCGGAAGTACCACAAAATAAAACAAAAGCCCGGAAGGCGGATGTGTGAAGATCACATACATCTGATTTTCCGGGCTTGTTTTGTGTAGTTACTGCTTTCCGATAAATGCACTGTTTAGCTGAGAGGTGCGTCTGCCTCCTCGTCTGCACGTGCTTTTTCCACGACTGCGTTAAAGGCATTTGCGGCAGCGTCGTACTCTTCATCATCTTCAATGTTTGCCAGCATCGGATCGCCGTCTGCTGTACGGGAGAAACTGTAGAGATAAACCTCACCGGTCTCATTCTGGCCGTTCTCATCCAGTGGGAGAAGTGCGATATATTCTTTGTTCTCTACAGGGAAAATAGTAAGGATGGCACATTCTACCTCAGTATCGTCATCCATAGTCAGGGTAATGGTATGATGTGCCTCATCTACCTTGCTTTCGCAGTTAGCTGTACAGGAAGCGCAGTCGCTTGGTGCACATCCGCTTTTGTTAAATTCATCACTCATAAAAAAATCCTCCGTTCTGCTGCCTGTAAATAAGAGGGCAGCTCTGCATGATATAGAGAACATTTTAACAGATATGACGTAGAACAGCAACAAAATATTTGAGAGCCTGAGAAAACTTTCAAAATATTTTTTGCTTAATCCGACAATGTGAGATATAATAAAAATATGACGAAAAAATGAGGAGAAAATATAAAAATATGAAATTTATTTCCTGGAATGTAAATGGGATCCGGGCCTGTATCACCAAGGGCTTTGAGGAACGCTTTCATGAGCTGGATGCGGATATTTTCTGTCTGCAGGAGACGAAATGCCAGCAGGGACAGGTGAAACTGGAACTTCCCGGATATCATCAGTACTGGAACTACGCAAACCGCAGAGGCTATTCAGGTACAGCCATTTTTACGAAGAGGGAGCCATTGTCTGCGGCTTACGGGATCGGGATAGAGGAGCATGATAAAGAAGGACGTGTCATCACGCTGGAATTCGATGAGTATTATTTTGTGACTGTATATACTCCCAACTCCCAGAGCGAGCTCCGCCGTCTGGAATACCGTATGAAATGGGAAGAGGATTTTTTGGCTTATCTTCTGAAACTGCAGGAGAAGAAACCGGTGATCTGCTGTGGCGACCTTAATGTGGCACATCAGGAGATCGATCTCAAGAACCCGAAGACCAACCGCAAAAATGCAGGCTTTACGGATGAAGAGAGAGCCTGCTTTACCAGAGCCCTTGAGAGTGGCTTTATTGATACATTCCGCTATTTTTATCCGGATAAAGAGGGCGTTTACTCCTGGTGGTCCTACCGTTTCCGTGCACGAGAGAAGAACGCTGGCTGGCGTATCGACTATTTCCTTGTTTCCCCTTCTCTGAAAGAAAAGCTTCAGGATGCGAAGATCCACGGAGAGATCATGGGATCCGATCATTGCCCGGTTGAGCTGGATATTGATCTGTGACGGATCCGGTGAAACGGATTTCCATGGATTTGAATAATAAAAAGAGAAAAGGAGGAGTTGCCTTGGCAAGCCGCAGATTAGGTCGAGTGGAAAAAGGTCAGCCGCTGATACTTGGAGCCAACAGAATGGAGGGCGGTTATAATTTTGCAGTGGAGGCATCGGAGGATTCCGAAGTGTCCCTGCTTTTATATAAAAAAAGAGGAGCTGCCGCACCGGTGGAGATTGTTTTTCCAAAGGATTTCCATACAGGACGTGTGTGGGCACTGAAGCTGTGCAGTGCTTCTCTGAAGGAGTTTGAATATAATTATAAAATAGACGGTGAGATCGTGCAGGATCCGTATGCATACGGACTTCACGGGAGAGAGCATTTCGGAGTACCTTACGATCCGGAAAAGGAGGTCCGCTGTCGCTTCCTTAATGAGAATGTTTCCGGCTGGGAAAATGAAACTGCACCGGCAGTAGAATATGAAAATATGATCCTGTACAAGCTTCATGTCCGTGGTTATACGAAGCTTGCCAGAAAGATGGTTTCCCATAAGGGGACTTTTCTTGGCCTGACAGAGATGATCCCTTACTGGAAAGAACTTGGGATCAATGCCATTGAACTGATGCCTGCCTATGAATTCTGTGAGGTTCCGATCAGTAAACCGAAGGAAGGCAGTGAACACATCAAGACCCGTCGAAAGGAAAATGTAGTGAATTACTGGGGCTATGCATCCGGCTTCTATTTCAGCCCGAAGAGTGCTTACTGCAGCACCAGGGAACCGGAGCAGGAATTTCGGTATATGATCCGGGAGCTGCACAAGAACGGCATTGCCTGTATCATGGAATTCTATTTTCCAGAGGAAACAGACAGCCTGATGGCTCTTCGAGCTTTGCAGTTCTGGAGAGATTTTTACCATGTAGATGGATTTCATGTGCTGGGAGAGGGCTTTAACCGGGAGATGCTTCTTCGGGATGGAATCCTTTCCGGAGCAAAATTAATCTTCCAGGGCTTTGATTTTGATCATTTTTACAGAGGAAAGCTTCCGGCCAGACGTTGCGGAGCGGAGAGCAATATGAATTTTCTCCAAGATATGCGCCGTTTCCTGAAAAGCGATGAAGGTATGGTGGAGGCTGCAGCATGGCATATCCGTCATAACAGCGAGAATCATGGAGTGATCAATTACATGGTCTGCCAGGACGGATTTACCATGAATGACCTGGTGAGCTACAATTATAAACATAACGAGGCCAATGGCGAAGGCAATCAGGACGGAAGCAGCTATAATTATTCCTGGAACTGCGGTGTGGAAGGCCCTACCCGTAAGGTTTCCGTCCGCCAGATGAGGGAACGCCAGATCAAAAATGCCTTTCTGATGATGCTGCTGAGTCAGGGGGTTCCCATGATCTATCACGGCGATGAATTCGGCAATTCCCAGAGCGGAAACAATAATGCCTACTGTCAGGATAATGCTACCGGCTGGACAGACTGGAAGGGCCTTTCCAGAAACCAGGGACTGAGGGAATTTGTAAAGGATGCCATTGTTTTTCGTAAGGCCCATCCCGTTCTTCATATGCCGGTGGAACTGAAAGGGGTAGATTATCTGACCAAGGGGTTCCCGGATGTGTCTCTTCACGGGGAACGTGCCTGGTATCTGAGCTATGAGAATACCAGCAGGCTTCTTGGTATGATGTACTACGGAGCCTATGCAAGGGAAAAAGAGGATCTGGAGGCTGCAGAGGATGATTTTATTTACATCGGCTATAATTTCCACTGGGAAAACCGGAGCCTTGCTCTGCCCAATCTCCCGGAAGGCATGTGCTGGAAAAAAATCGCAGATACCTCTCTTCACGGAACAGGATTCTGTCTGGAGGAGGAAGAAGAATATAAAAAATCAATCGAAATAGGCCCCCGCGCCATTGTGGTATTGCTGGGCAGACAGGAGGCGGAGAAAGATGCGATCATGGCACCCGTGGCTGCACTTCAGGACCATCACGAGGCATAAGCTTCTGGTGATGAAATATTGTTTTCGTATCGGGTTATATAAGCAGGGGTTGCTTCATGACCTGTCCAAATATTCCCCGACGGAATTTCTGGTAGGCTGTAAATATTATCAGGGGACAAGAAGCCCCAACAACGCAGAACGTGAGGCAACCGGCGTATCCATGTCCTGGCTGCACCATAAGGGAAGAAACCGGCACCATTTTGAACATTGGGTAGACTATTCCCTTGACGGTGAGCATGTGATCATGGGAGCCAGAATGCCCAGAAAATATGTGGCGGAAATGGTCATGGACCGGATCAGTGCATCCAGAAACTATCTGGGAGAGGAATATACCTATCATGAACCATTGCAGTATTTTCTGAAAAGCAAGGAGAAGCTGTGGTTTATCCACCCACAGACAAAGAAAGAGCTGGAGGGACTTCTCCGGATCCTGGATAAATACGGAGAGGATAAGACCCTGTGGTATATCCGCAATGTATATCTATGTGATAACCGCGGAAAAAAAGTGAAAAGCCCTGGGAAAAAGCTTCGAAATCACAGATAGGGGTGTATTTTTGGCAGGTTGTCTGATATAATATTCAGATATCAGGAGGAAGAATGAATGGATACACCAACAATTGCGAAATACTATAGAGAGAAAGATCCCATGGAGCGTCTGAAGCTTCTGGAGCAGTCCATTGCAGCAGGAGAAGAACCAGAAGAAAACAGGATCCGCAAGGAACTCTGGGAGATCCGTTACAGCGATAAAGCTGAGACTGGTGATACCAGGGCAGACGGTTATCTCGGTCTCTGGATGACCATGGAGTTTAACCGGAATTCCGCTTCCAGATTCTTTGGTACAAGAAGTGCGAAGAAAGAGATAGGCAAGTATCTTAAGAAGCTGAAATTTCAGGAGCTCCAGGAAAGGGGCGGCCTTTATGAGGAGCTTCTTTACCGGGAATGCTGTCATCTGGTTCTGGTCTACATGGATCTCTGTCAGACAGATAAATCCTATAACACAACGATTTTCGGCCTGATCCACATCAAGGAGGACAGTGCGAAGGCCAAGGTCCAGAGAGACATCAGGGAAACAGCTGTGGAGCTTCCGGCTAATCTTGGAATGGAAGCTGAGCTTGGAATCATCACAAGAGCTGCCAGAGAGATCTACAGGCAGTATTATCCCAACGAAGGAAACATTTAGGAAGCCGGAGAGCTTCCGTTTCAGGCTGTCTGACTACTCAGGCAGCCTTTTGTTGCCATGCATCCGATAAAATATTCTGAGATTTTTTGAACGAAGATCCATGTCGGGTGTGAAGAGAAACATTCAGGAGGTTACTATTTTATGAATCCCAATCATCTGAAAGCATATGAAGTCCTGAAGGAAGAGGAGCTTCAGGATATTCATTCAAAAGGATGGCTTCTGAGACACAAAAAAACAGGAGCCAGAGTGATGCTCATCGAGAATAGTGATGAGAATAAGGTTTTTAACATTGCATTCCGTACACCGCCGAAAAACAGCACAGGTGTTGCTCATATATTGGAACACAGCGTACTGTGCGGCTCCAGGGAATTTCCGCTTAAGGATCCTTTTGTGGAGCTGGTAAAAGGTTCTCTTAATACCTTCCTTAATGCTATGACCTATCCGGATAAGACCTGCTACCCGGTAGCAAGCTGTAATGACCGGGATTTCCAGAATCTGATGCATGTATATCTGGATGCGGTATTCTATCCGAATATTTACAAAAAAGAAGAGATCTTCCGTCAGGAAGGCTGGAACTACCATCTGGAGAAAAAAGAAGGCCCGCTGAAATACAACGGTGTCGTTTACAATGAAATGAAGGGTGCTTTTTCCTCACCGGATGATGTTCTGGAGAGAGAGATCATGAATTCGCTGTTTCCGGATACAACCTATGGCTGTGAGTCCGGCGGAGATCCTGTAAATATTCCGGATCTCAGCTATGAGGAATTTCTGGATTTCCACAGACAGTACTATCATCCGTCCAACAGCTTTATCTATCTCTACGGAAACATGGATATGGAGGAGAAGCTGGAATTTCTTGACAGCCATTATCTGTCTGCCTTTGATTCCCTTGTCATTGATTCCGAGATCCGGGATCAGGAAGCCTTTGCTCAGGTAAAGGACATCCAGAAGTCTTATCCGGTATCAGAGGATGAGGGAGAAGAGGATAACACCTATCTTTCCTACAATATGGTTGTGGGTGAAGCGGCAGATATCAACCTGAGTCTTGCTTTCGAGGTTTTGGATTATGCTCTCTTAAGCGCACCGGGTGCACCACTGAAGCAGGCACTTCTGGATGCAAAGATCGGCAAAGATATCTACGGCTCCTTTGAGGACGGTATCAAGCAGACCTATTTCTCCATTGTGGCAAAGGGAGCAAACTTAAGTCGGAAAGAGGAATTTATAAAGGTGATCCGCGACACTCTCACAAAGATCGCAGAGGAGGGAATTGATAAAAAGGCAGTAACAGCCGGGATCAATTACTATGAATTCCGTTTCCGCGAAGCAGATTTTTCTTCCTATCCGAAGGGGCTGATGTATGGCCTGGATATTTTAAGTAGCTGGCTTTATGATGATACGAAGCCGTTCTGTGAGGTGCAGCTTCTGGAGGGCTTTGAGTTCCTTAAGAAAGCCCTGGAAGAGGGATATTTTGAGGAGCTGATCCGAAAATATCTTCTGGGCAATACTCATGGTGCGATCCTTTCCCTGGTACCGGAGAGGGGCCTTGCAGCAAAGAGGGATAAGGAACTGGAAGAAAAGCTGGAGAATTACAGAAAGAGCCTTTCTGATGAAGAGCTTACCCGGATGGTAGAGAATACAAAAGCCCTGGAAGCTTATCAGGAATCCGAGGAAGATCCGGAAACACTGACCTGTATCCCGATGCTTTCCAGAGAAGATATCAAAAAAGAGATCACAGGACTGACAAACGAGGAGCACCATGTGGAGGACAGCCTGTTTCTGTATCATGATGTGTGCACCAATGGTATCGGTTATGCAGATCTTCTTTTTGAGATCCATGACTTTGATGTTGACACAGTCCATTATCTGGGACTTCTGAAATCTGTGCTTGGTGCAGTGGATACAGAGAATTACACATATGGCGAGTTGTTTAATGAAGTGAATGCGAGAACCGGCGGTATTGCCTATGGGATAGAGGTTTTTGATGATGCCCAGGATACCGATGCATTCCGTGCCATGTTTGCCGTAAGAGGAAAAGCGTTATATCCGGAGATGGATTTCATGTTTTCCATGATCCGGGAGGTTCTTACAACTTCGAAGCTGGATGACACCAAACGTCTCTACGAGATCATTGCCAGAGTGAGATCCAGAGCCCAGGCCAGCCTTGCAAGTGCAGGCCATTCCACCGCCGTTCTCCGTGGTGCTTCCTACGCATCTCCGATGGCGGCATTCCAGGATGAGATGGCAGGAATCGGATATTATCAGTTTATCGAAAAACTGGAGAAGGATTTTGACAGCTGCAAGGATGAGATCGTGAAAAATCTCCGTAAGGTGATGGAAGAGGTCCTTCGTCCGGAGAATTTCTGTGTAAGCTATACCGGAGAGAGAGAATCTCTGGATGTAGTAAAAGCACAGGCTGCCGGGATCAAAAAAGTTTTGTTTAACGGACAGAAGCCGGAGTCTGTGAAGCAGGCCCCCTGCATAAAGAAAAACGAAGCCTTCAAGACCTCCGGCCAGGTCCAGTATGTGGCACAGAACGGAAACTTCCGCAAAAAAGGCCTGGAGTATACCGGTGCACTGGAGATCCTGAAAGTGATCTTAAGCTACGATTATCTCTGGATCAACCTTCGTGTAAAGGGTGGAGCGTATGGCTGCATGAGCGGCTTTAAGAGAAACGGAGAGAGCTTCCTGGTATCCTACCGTGATCCCCATCTAAAGAGAACCCTGGAAGTATACCAAGGAGTGCCGGATTATATCCGTGCCTTTGAGGCAGACGAGCGTGAGATGACAAAATATATTATCGGAACGATCAGCAACAAGGATGTGCCGAGAACTCCGCAGATGCAGGGAAGTATCTCAAAAACCGCATATTTCTCCAATGTTACAGAGGATATGCTCCAGAAGGAAAGAAATCAGATCCTCGGAGCGCAGAAGGAGGATATCCAGAAACTGGCAGCTCTTGTAGAAGCAGTACTTTCCGATGATCAGATCTGCGTAGTAGGAAGTGAGACTGCAATAGAGAAGGCGGAAGATGTATTCATGGAAGTGAAGCCACTGATCGGCTGATGAGAAACAAAGCCTGCTGTCCGTTAAATGGGATAGCAGGCTGTGAAAGGATTATGAGAGGATAAAGAATGGATAATAATTTTAGATCAGGCTTTGTTGCGATCATCGGAAGACCGAATGTTGGAAAATCCACGCTGATGAACCATCTTATCGGACAGAAGATCGCCATCACATCAAACAAGCCACAGACAACCAGAAACAAGATACAGACTGTGTATACCTGTGATGAGGGACAGATCGTATTTTTGGACACACCGGGTATCCACAAGGCAAAAAACAAGCTTGGAGAATACATGGTACAGGTTGCGGAGAGAACCCTGAAGGAAGTAGATGCCATTATGTGGCTGGTGGAGCCGTCCACATTCGTAGGTGCGGGAGAGCGCCACATTGCCGAGCAGCTGCAGAAGGTTGGAGTTCCAGTGATTCTCATCATCAACAAGATCGATACGGTAAAAAAAGAAGAGCTTCTTCCTGCGATCGATACCTACCGTAAGATCTGCGATTTTGCAGAGATCATTCCTTGCTCTGCCCTCCGCGGAAAAAACACACAGGATATCATTCCAAGTATTTTCAAATATCTTCCGTACGGACCGATGTTCTATGATGAGGATACAGTTACCGACCAGCCTCAGCGCCAGATCGCCGCAGAGATCATCCGTGAGAAGGCTCTGCATGCACTGGATGAGGAGATCCCTCACGGAATCGCCGTTGCCATCGACCGGATGAAGAAACGTCCGGGAAGAAGCAACATCATAGATATTGATGCGACCATCATCTGCGAGCGTAATTCCCACAAAGGCATCATCATCGGAAAACAGGGTGCCATGTTGAAAAAGATCGGAAGCAATGCCCGCTATGAGCTGGAGCGTATGCTGGAAGCAAAGGTAAACCTAAAGCTCTGGGTCAAGGTGACTAAGAACTGGAGAGACAGTGATTTCCTGATCAAGAACTTTGGATATGATAAGAAAGAAATCTGAAAATGAGTGATCTGATTACCGTACAGGGAGTGGTACTTTCTGCTATGCCGGTAGGGGATTATGACAAGCGGATCGTCCTTCTCACAAGAGAGAGGGGGAAGATCTCCGCTTTTGCCAAGGGAGCGAGACGGCAGAACAGTCCGTTCATGGCAGCAGCTAACCCGTTTGTATTCGGAAGCTTTACTCTTTATGAGGGAAGGACGAGCTATAATCTGAACCAGGTCAGCGTGCAGCATCATTTTGTGGAGCTGGCCACCCGGCAGCCGGGGGTTTACTATGGATATTATTTTCTGGAGCTGGCAGATTATTTTGGCAAAGAGGGAACGGATGAGAAGGAGATGATGAATCTTCTCTATGTGACCATCAAAGCCATTTTGAATCCTCATATAGAAGACCGGCTGGTGCGCTGTATCTATGAACTGCGGACTATGGTAATCCAGGGCGTGATGCCGCAGCTGTTCCAGTGTGCGGGCTGCGGGAGAGAGCTTACGGAGGAAGAAACCGGAGAACTTTTTTTCTCCCAGGACGAGCATGGGATCCTGTGTGCGGACTGCAGCAGGATGGCCATGGACAGGAAACGGATCTCAGCGGCTGCCCTGTATGCCATGCGCTACATAGCCGTGTCCCCCCTGGCAAAGCTGTATACGTTTACAGTACGGGATGATGTGCTGCGGGAACTGGAACGCCACATTTACCGGTATACGGAGCTGAATACAGACAAGCGGTTTAAAAGTCTGGAGATCCTGGAATTGATGAGATAGATCACTGCCGGCTGCGGAATAACCGTAACGATTTATTTTTCAAAAGCAGGACAGGAAGCAATGCAAATGGAAATATCCTTGAAAAATCATGAGGATACTAGTATAATAAGACCAAAAATGTAAAAAAGCAGCTTTTTCCGGAGCTTTCCGGACGCATTTGGCGGAACAGCTGCAAGTCAAGAGGAGAGAAATCATGGAAAAGACAATGGAAAAGATCGTAGCTCTTGCAAAAGCCAGAGGATTTGTTTACCCGGGTTCCGAGATCTACGGCGGCCTGGCAAACACGTGGGATTATGGAAATCTCGGTGTAGAGCTTAAAAATAACGTAAAACGTGCATGGTGGCAGAAATTCATTCAGGAGTCTCCGTACAATGTAGGTGTTGACTGTGCGATCCTTATGAACCCGCAGACATGGATCGCTTCCGGACATCTTGGCGGATTTTCTGATCCTCTTATGGACTGTAAAGAGTGCCACGAGCGTTTCCGTGCAGATAAACTCATTGAGGACTTTTGTGCAGAGCATGACATTGCCATTGAGGGAAGCGTAGATGCATGGTCCCAGGAGAAGATGATGGACTTCATCAAAGAACACGAGGTAGGATGTCCGAGCTGTGGTAAACACAACTTCACAGATATCCGTCAGTTCAACCTGATGTTCAAGACATTCCAGGGTGTTACCGAAGATGCCAAGAATACTGTATATTTAAGACCGGAGACTGCACAGGGTATTTTCGTAAACTTCAAGAACGTACAGAGAACATCCCGTAAAAAGATCCCGTTTGGTATCGGCCAGATCGGTAAATCCTTCCGTAACGAGATCACACCGGGTAACTTCACATTCCGTACCCGTGAGTTCGAGCAGATGGAGCTTGAGTTCTTCTGCGAGCCGGATACAGATCTTGAGTGGTTTGCATACTGGAAGAAGTTCTGCCTTGACTGGCTGAGTGCTCTCGGACTTAAGGATGATGAGGTTCGTTACCGTGACCATGATAAGGAAGAGCTGAGCTTCTACAGCAAGGCTACCACAGATGTGGAATTCCTTTTCCCATTCGGATGGGGTGAGCTCTGGGGAATCGCTGACAGAACAGATTATGACCTGACACAGCATCAGAATGTATCCGGCCAGGATCTCACATACTTTGATGATGAGAAGAAACAGAAATATATCCCATACGTTATCGAGCCATCACTTGGAGCAGACCGTATGGTACTTGCTTTCCTCTGCAGCGCTTACGATGAGGAAGTTCTGGATGCAGAGAAGAACGATGTCCGTACAGTCCTTCATTTCCATCCGGTGCTTGCACCGGTTAAGATCGGTGTGCTTCCGCTTTCCAAGAAGCTTAACGAGGGTGCTGAGAAGATCTACCAGCAGCTTTCCAAGAAGTACAACTGTGAGTACGATGATCGTGGAAATATCGGTAAACGTTACCGCAGACAGGATGAGATCGGTACTCCGTTCTGTATCACTTATGACTTCGAGTCTGAGAATGACGGTGCAGTTACAGTCCGTGACCGTGACACTATGGAGCAGGTACGTGTGAAGATCGATGAGCTTGATGCATACTTTGCTGATAAATTTACATTTTAAGTAAATACATTTTTTAATAAAAAACCTCCGGCTATTTTCTGGCCGGAGGCTTTTTTTCAATAAGTCTGTTTTTCATCCGCCAGTTTCTTGGCGACATTCCGTATACATTTTTGAAAGCCCGGGAAAAATGCAGCTGATTGGGATATCCGACTGCATTTCCGATATCTGCGATAGACAGGGCTGTGATCTTAAGAAGTTCTGCAGCTTTGGTCATGCGATAGCTGATCAGGAATTCCTGGGGAGAACGTCCGATGGTGTCGTGGAAGATCTTACCGAAGTAGCTTCGGTTCAGGCCGCAGCAGGCTGCGATATCCTCAATGGAAATATCATTCTGGAAATTCTGTTCAATAAAAGAGAGCGCCTCCTTGATATAAAAATCACGGATACTTCCATCCTGTTTCATGCGGACAGTTTCAGTAGAGCGCATAAAGTAATCCAGAAAAAGCCAGGTATGTCCGATAAGATGAAAGGGTGATTCCTGGGAATTATGGCTGATATAAAGCATTTCCTCCATCATTTTCTGGCGGAGATCTGCAGAGTGGCTGTGATAGACCGGATGATCCGGACTTAAACCTGCAGTTTCCACGATCTCTTTTGCCCGGAGCCCGTCAAATTCCACCCAGGTGTACTCCCATGGAAAGTCGGTATCTGCAATGTAGGTGTTGATCTGACCGGGAAAAAGCATGAAACCCTGGCCGCTTTTTACCTGATAGGTGATGGTCTCTCCTGCGGAATTGTCTGCCATCAGAGTTCCTGTACCGGAGATCACATAATGAAAAATATAATGGTTTCGTGCGGCCGGGCCGAATGAATGTGCCGGAGCGCAGTGCTCCCAGCCATATTGGTATAGTCCGATATCAACAAAGTTTTCATTTGGAAAAACGGAGAAGAGAAGGTCATTCATATTTTTATCCTTTAGGCGCATGATTTTGTCTGGTTTCAGTAACATTATATATTAAAACAGCAGGGAACTTCAACATATGTATAAAAATGCAATTACAAAAACAGCCTGTAAAATATACAAAAAAGAGAAAAATAATCGAGAAAACTTTGTGAGAAAATTAAGTTTCGCGAGAAACCTATTGATTTTCGATGAATCAGGAATATACTAATTTTAGATAAAAGTAGTGATATAGGTATAGAATATATCAAAATGCTAGATGACTTTAATGAAGACAGAGAAAAATTGCATTTTGGTATAAAACAAGAAAAACACTGCTATTTATGCAAGCATAAAGCTATGTTAAAATAGCTTTCAGAAAAAAGAAACCAGAGAATAAGTATTGGAGAACCCGGATAGCCATATCAGTTAAATGGGTGATATCCGACTTATCAAATAAAAGGAAAAGGAAGGAGCATTACAAGATGCGCAACAGAAGTAAATGGATCCTCTGTATGGGACTTGCCTTTACCATGGCAGCTTCCGTTACATTGAGCGGATGCGGCACAGGTAAAAAGGATAGCGGAAAGACAGAGATCGAACTTGTGCAGTATAAACCGGAAGCGGTTAAGGCATTTGAAAAACTGGAAGAAAAATTCAATGCCACTCATGATGATATCCATCTTACCATCGAATCACCAAACGATGCTATGACTGTATTGAAGACAAGATTTATCCGTGAGGATAATCCGGATATCATTGGAATCGGAGGCGATGTTAACTTTTCCAATTTTATTGATTCTGATATGCTGATGGATATTTCCGATTATCAGGGACTGGATTCGATCAAAGATGCATATAAAGAAATTGATAAAGCGCTGGAATTCGTTCCGGAAGACGGAGTCTATGCGGTTCCTTACGTGGCCAATGCCGCCGGAATCCTTTACAATCGTGAGCTTTTCAAGGAGCATGGCTGGCAGATCCCGACTACATGGGATGAATTTATGAGCCTTTGCCAGAAAATTCAGGATGCAGGTATCCAACCGCTTTATTTCGGATTTAAAGATACCTGGACCTGTCTTGCACCGTGGAATTCTATTGCGGTAGATCTTGCACCAGCCGATGTATGCCGCCAGGTAAACCAGGGAAACACTACTTTTGCAAAAGAGTATAAGGAAGTAGCAGACCGTATGCTGGAGCTTATCCAGTATGGACCGGATGATCCCTTTGCCTATGATTATAATGGAGCCTGCACCGCTTTTGCAAAAGGGGAGGCTGCCATGTATCCCATCGGAAGCTATGCGATCCCGCAGATCCAGAGTGTAAATCCGGATATGGATATTGATTCTTTTGTAACACCGGCAAGCAATGATCCGTCAGAAAACAAACTGAATTCCGGAGTTGACCTTCAGTTCTGTGTGATGGATGACTGTGAGAATAAGGAAGCTGCATATGAAGTGCTGGATTTCCTTCTTGAGGATGAGAATATACAGACATATCTGGATGACCAGAAGGCAGTTCCCTGTAAAGAGGGTGATTTCACACTTCCCTCTACGCTGGATGGTATGAAGGAATACATAGAAGAGGGAAGGATGGCCGACTACCAGGATCATTATTATCCTACAGAGATGGCTGTGGATGCACAGATCCAGACCTTCCTGATGAAAAAGGATAAAGATGCATTCCTGAAAAAATTTGATACAGACTGGACAAGATATAACCGTGACATTATCCGTAAAGTACAGGACTATGAGGAGAAGAACGGGGAAGGAGAGAACTGATCATGGGAAAAAAATCTATGAGTGGAAGAAAGCTGACCTTTCTTCTGATCACCATTCCGATCGTGGCATTATTTTTCTGCTTTAACACACTGCCTCTGATCAAGGGTGTGATCTACAGCTTTACAAACTTTAAAGGCTATGGAAGCTATGACTGGGTAGGACTTCGAAACTATAAGGATCTTTTTACAGACAGCCGTGTTGGCGGTTCCTATCTGTTTACCTTTAAGTTGGCCATCGTGGCAACTATTGTAACGAATGTACTCAGCCTGATCCTGGCACTTGGACTGAACAGCAAGATCCGTTTCAAGAGTGCACTGCGTGGAGCTTATTTTATTCCTAATGTACTTGGCGCACTGGTCGTAGGATATATTTTTAATTATTTCTTTACATATATCCTGCCTGCATTCGGAAAGATGATCGGAAATAAAACATTGTCTTCCAGCATGCTTTCCAGTACGAGCCTGGCATGGGTTGCCATCGTGATCGTGTGTGCATGGCAGTCCATTGCAATGAATACGATCATCTACATTTCCGGTCTTCAGACAGTGCCGGAGGATGTATACGAAGCAGGCGCTATTGATGGTGCTACCGGATTCAGCAAGTTCCGTTACCTGACATTCCCGCTGATCGTTCCGTTTTTCAGCATCAACATGGTTCTCTGTGTGAAAAACTTCTTGATGGTATTTGATCAGATCATGGCTTTGACAAAGGGTGGTCCTGCACAGAGTACAGAATCTATTTCTTACCTGATCTATAACAATGGTATGAGTGGCGGTCAGTTTGGATTCCAGAGTGCCAATGCGGTTATATTCTTTATTGTGATCGTGATCATTTCTGCAGTGCAGTTGACTATCACAGGGAAAAAGGAGGAGCAGCTGTAATGAAAACGAAAGTAAGAGAAAAAGCGAACTGGCCGGTAACGATCCTTCTGATCCTTGGCCTTATCACAGTGGTATTTCCGCTTTATATGACAATTGTGATCGCATTCAAGCAGCCGACAGAGATGACCAATAGTGTAGCCGGGATCCTGTCTCTGCCAGAGAAATTCAGTCTTGCCAATTTCAGGGAAGCTATGGAGGTAACAGACTTCTGGCATTCTCTTGGAAACAGTGTATTGATCACTGTGATCACAGTGGTTCTTGCTATTGTAATTCATTCACTTTTAGGTTATGCTATAGCCAGAAACAAGAGAAGTAAATTTTATAAATTTATCTATCTCTATGTAGTGAGCGGTATGTTTGTTCCGTTTGCTATCCTGATGATGCCGCTTGTAAAGCAGACTGCTGAGATGGGCCTTGATAACAAAGTCGGTGTGATCATTCTTTACACGGTATTTTATATGCCTATGAACGTGCTTCTTTATTCCGGATATCTGACAAACATTCCAATGGCCCTTGAGGAGGCTGCCTGTGTGGATGGAGCCAGCACCTGGAAAACATATTGGAAGATCATCTTTCCGATCATGAAGCCGATGCATGCCACAGTGGCAGTTCTGACAGCACTTGGAACCTGGAATGATGTTATGACTCCATTGGTTATCATGTCCGGATCTACGGGTGGAACCACATTGCCTCTGGCACAGCTGAATTTCCAGACTCAGTTCGGAACAAACTATAACCTTGCGTTTGCCTCTTATCTGCTGGCACTGCTTCCGATCCTTCTGTTTTATCTGATCTGCCAGAAGCACATTTTAAATGGTGTTGTAAACGGTGCCGTAAAATAAAAACACAAGAAAAAGGAGGATTCACATATGGGAATCATCTACTGCGAGAAAGACAGAACGTTTACCCTGCAGACAAAAGAAACTACATATCAGATGCAGGTGGATCAGTACGGATTTCTTCTTCATCTCTATTATGGTAAAAAGGCAGAAGGCTGCATGGATTATCTTCTGACTTACTATGACAGAGGATTTTCCGGAAATCCCTATGATGTGGGAACAGACAGAACCTATTCCATGGACTCTCTTCCACAGGAGCTTTCCTGCTACGGAAACGGAGATTTCCGCAGTGCATCACTGATGCTGGAAAACGGTGACGGAAGCATGAGCTGTGATATGCGTTACAAGAACTATACTATCCGTGACGGCAAATACAGCCTTCCGGGGCTTCCGGCGGTTTATGCAGATAATGATGAGGCACAGACTCTGGAGATCGTACTGGAGGATCCGGCTACCGGCGTGGAGGCCATGCTTCTTTACGGTGTACTTCCGGAACTGGATATCATTACAAGAAGCGTCTATATCCGCAATCAGAGCAGTGAGAAGATCTATGTGAACAAGGTGATGTCCGCAGAACTGGATTTTCTTTACGGAGATTATGACCTGCTTACTTTTTACGGAAGACATGCCATGGAGCGGAATCTGCAGAGAGTACCGGTGGCTCATGGAAGTCAGATGATCGGCAGTGTCCGTGGCACATCCAGCCATCAGTATAATCCGATGATGATCCTGGCAGAGAAGGACACAACAGAGGATCATGGGGGCTGCTATGCTATGTCCTTTGTATATAGTGGAAATTTCCAGGGTGAGGTTCTTAAAGATCAGTACAATCAGACAAGAATGCTCCTTGGTGTACAGGAGGAGTGTTTCCGTTATCCGCTGGAAGCCGGGGAGACCTTCTATGCACCTGAGGTGATCTTAAGCTACACAGATCAGGGAATGAACCGTCTTTCCCAGAATCTGCACAGCTGCATCCGTCATCATATCTGCCGTGGTAAATATAAGACAGAGGTCCGTCCGGTGCTAGTAAACAGCTGGGAGGCAGCATATTTTGATTTTACAGGGGAGACTTTATATAATCTGGCAAAAGAGGCAAGGAGCCTTGGTATCGATATGCTGGTTCTGGATGACGGCTGGTTTGGAAAACGTGACGATGACAACAGTGGTCTTGGGGACTGGTATGTCAATGAGAAGAAGCTTGGAGAGACTCTCGGCGGACTGGTAAAAAGAGTCAATGACCTTGGAGTGAAATTCGGTATCTGGATCGAGCCTGAGATGATCTCTGAGGACAGTGATCTTTACCGTGAGCATCCGGACTGGGCACTTACGATTCCGGGAAGAAAACCAGTGAGATCCAGAAATCAGCTGGTACTTGATTTTTCCAGAAAAGAAGTTGTAGACGGAATCTTCGGACAGATCAGTGCGGTATTGGATAATGCCAATATTGAGTACGTTAAATGGGACATGAATCGAAGCCTGATGGATGTATTTTCCGTAATGACCAAGGATCAGGGACGTGTAATGTATGATTATGTCCTGGGATTGTACGATTTTCTGGACCGTATGGTGAACCGTTATCCGGATATTCTGATCGAGGGTTGCAGCGGCGGCGGCGGAAGATTTGACGCAGGCATGCTGTATTACACACCGCAGATCTGGTGCAGCGACAACTCCGATGCTATTGACAGGCTTCGAATCCAGTATGGCACTTCCTTCGGATATCCGGTATCGGCCATGGGAGCACATGTGTCTGCAGTGCCGAACCATCAGACAGGAAGGATCACCCCGTTACATACCAGAGGTGTGGTTGCCATGTCCGGAACCTTCGGCTACGAGCTGGATCTTCTGAAGCTGACTGAGGAAGAAAAAGATGAGGTCCGCAGCCAGATCGGGGAATTCCGTAAATATGCGCCACTGATCCAGAACGGACGGTACTATCGCCTGACAGATCCGTTTAAGAGTGAGGTCTGTGCATGGGAGATCGTTGGAAATTCTCAGGAAGAAGTTCTGCTCAATGTTGTCATGGAGGAGATCCATGGAAATATGACTGTGAATTATGTGCAGCTTCGCGGCCTTGATGAGAGTGCACTTTATAAGGAACAGACTACCGGCAGGATCTATTCCGGAGCTGCTCTGATGCATGGTGGAATGCCGCTTCCTGCAGAGTTTGGGGAGTACAGAGCTTATCAGTATCATTTTGTGAGAGAATAAGAGCGTATTGAGACAGTAAGATAAATAAAAGGATCCGTCATACAGACAGCTGAAAAAGCCGATGTATGGCGGATCTTTTTTATCATAGCTCAGTGTACGGTGATCTGATAGCTCTTGATAAATTCCTCATCCGGTTTCAGCACATTGATATTTGCTTTTTCGGAAAGAGGCTTTTCAAAACCACAGTCATCACAGCGTCCCATCCACGGCTCCAGGCATACGAAGGGAGCACCGGGTACGGACCAGATACCGAAATTCGGGAAGCCCTCACTGGTAAGTGTCAGATATGGAGTTCCGTCCGGGAAGAGGATACCGGCCTTTTGGATCTGGCCGTTATCAAAAACAAGAGCGTCTTTATCAAACATACGAGGAGCAATGGAACAGGTTCCGTTTTCAAGGGAAAGTGTATGTGGTTCGTCAGCAAGGACTGTTCCTACAGACGTATCGATAAGGAGATAGGTAAGAGTGTCCAGGCCTTCAAAAGCAAGACGGTAATCACTCTGGGATTCGCCTTCACGTACCGGAACACGGAATGCCGGATGGCCGCCGATGGTAAAATACATAGTTTCAGAATCATTATTAACTACTTCCCAGCATACTTCCAGGTCGTGCTTCTTCAGAGTGTAGGTGATCTTCAGAGCGAAAGCAAACGGATAAACATTCAGGGTTTCTTCAGAGGACTTAAGGACAAAGGAAAGGGAAGTATCGGTGATATCCGTGCAGATAAAATCGCTGTCCCTTGCAAAGCCGTGCTGGCTGGAAGGATATTCCTTTCCGTTCAGACGCCAGATATCTTTGTAGTTACGTCCCACGTTGGGAAAAAGTACAGGTGCATGGCGTTTCCAGTAAGCCGGATCTGCCTGCCAGAGGATCTCCCTGTCATTAGTCTTGTCATAGATGCCGGTGAGTTCAGCACCGTGATCGGAAACGGAAATCTTAAGAAAGCTGTTTTCAATCGTTCGTGTCATGATAAACCTCCTGTATGACAGCATTCGGGTAATATTACCTCGGAATTGCTGCATGTTTTTTTCTATTTTAGCACATTTTTCAGATGATAACGAGAAAAATACAATCTGTGAAAAATATAACTGGAAAATCTGTCATATTTCACAAGAGAAATTACTGTTTTTTGGAAGAATAACCTTGACTAATGAAGGATAAATCTATAAAATAATTATGTGCGTAGAAAACATACATTTTTTATGTTTTAAAGAACAATAATTAGGAGGAAAATGTAAAATGGCAAAATGGGTTTACATGTTTACAGAAGGTAATGCTACTATGAGAAATCTTCTGGGCGGCAAAGGTGCCAACCTTGCTGAGATGACAAACCTCGGTCTTCCTGTACCGCAGGGCTTCACAATCACAACAGAGGCCTGCACACAGTACTACGAGGATGGCAGATCCATCAACGATGAGATCATGGCTCAGATCATGGAAGCAATTACCAAGATGGAAGGAGTTACCGGTAAGAAATTCGGTGACAAAGAAAATCCTCTGCTTGTATCCGTTCGTTCTGGTGCGAGAGCATCTATGCCAGGTATGATGGATACAATCCTCAACCTTGGTTTAAATGAAGAAGTTGTTAACACTCTTGCTGAGAAATCCGGCAATGAGCGTTGGGCTTGGGACTGCTACAGAAGATTCATCCAGATGTACTCTGACGTAGTTATGGAAGTTGGTAAGAAATACTTCGAGGAGCTCATCGATGAGATGAAAGCTAAGAGAGGTGTTAAGCAGGACGTTGAGCTTACAGCTGCTGACCTGCATGAGCTTGCTGACCAGTTCAAAGCTGAGTATAAATCTAAAATCGGTTCTGATTTCCCAACTGATCCGAAGGAGCAGCTGGTTGGTGCAATCAAAGCCGTATTCCGTTCCTGGGACAACCCACGTGCGAACGTATATCGTCGTGACAATGATATCCCATATTCCTGGGGTACAGCTGTTAACGTACAGATGATGGCATTCGGTAACATGGGTGATGACTGTGGTACAGGTGTTGCCTTCACACGTGACCCTGCTACAGGTGCTAACGGTCTGTTCGGTGAGTTCCTTACCAATGCACAGGGCGAGGACGTAGTTGCTGGTGTTCGTACACCTATGCACATCTCCGAGATGGAGCAGAAGTTCCCGGAAGCATTCGTACAGTTCAAACAGGTTTGCGAGACTCTTGAGAAACATTACAGAGACATGCAGGATATGGAGTTTACTGTAGAGCATGGTAAACTGTATATGCTTCAGACACGTAATGGTAAGAGAACTGCACAGGCTGCTCTTAAGATCGCTTGTGACCTCGTTGATGAGGGAATGAGAACTGAGGAAGAGGCTGTTGCAATGATCGATCCTCGTAACCTTGATACACTTCTTCATCCGCAGTTCGATGCAGCTGCTCTTAAAGCTGCTACACCGATGGGTAAAGGTCTTGGTGCTTCTCCAGGAGCTGCTTGCGGTAAGATTGTATTCTCTGCAGAGGACGCTGTTGAGTGGGCTGCAAGAGGAGAGAAAGTTGTTCTTGTTCGTCTTGAGACATCCCCAGAGGATATCACAGGTATGAAAGCTGCTCAGGGTATCCTGACAGTTCGTGGTGGTATGACATCTCACGCAGCTGTAGTTGCTCGTGGTATGGGATCCTGCTGTGTATCCGGATGCGGCGATATCGCTATGGATGAGGAGAACAAGAAATTCACACTTGCTGGTAAAGAGTTCCATGAAGGAGATGCAATCTCCATTGATGGTACAACAGGTAACATCTATGACGGACTTATCCCGACTGTAGATGCTAAGATCGCTGGTGAGTTCGGACGTATCATGGGATGGGCTGACAAGTACAGAACAATGAAAGTTCGTACAAACGCTGATACTCCTGCTGATGCTAAGAAAGCTCGTGAGCTTGGTGCAGAGGGAATCGGTCTTTGCCGTACAGAGCATATGTTCTTCGAGGACAACAGAATCGACGCATTCCGTGAGATGATCTGCTCTGAGACAGTAGAGGAGAGAGAAGCAGCACTTGCTAAGATCCTTCCGGAGCAGCAGGGAGACTTCGAGAAACTCTATGAGGCACTTGAAGGAAATCCTGTAACCATCCGTTTCCTTGATCCGCCACTTCATGAGTTCGTTCCTACAGAGGAAGAGGACATCAAGAAACTGGCTGACGCTCAGGGCAAGACTGTAGAGCAGATCAAGACAATCATCGCTTCCCTTCACGAGTTCAACCCGATGATGGGACATCGTGGATGCCGTCTTGCTGTTACTTACCCAGAGATCGCTAAGATGCAGACAAGCGCTGTTATCCGTGCAGCTATCAACGTTAAGAAGAATCATCCGGATTGGAACATCAAACCGGAGATCATGATTCCGCTTGTTGGTGACATCAAAGAGCTTAAATATGTTAAGAAATTCGTTGTAGAGACAGCAGATGCTGAGATCAAAGCAGCTGGTTCTGACCTTGAGTACGAGGTTGGTACTATGATCGAGATCCCGAGAGCAGCTCTTACAGCTGATGATATCGCTAAAGAGGCTGACTTCTTCTGCTTCGGTACAAACGACCTTACACAGATGACATACGGATTCTCCCGTGATGATGCTGGTAAGTTCCTTAACGCATACTATGATGCTAAGATCTTCGAGAACGATCCATTCGCTAAACTTGATCAGGTTGGCGTTGGTAAACTTATGAAGATGGCAATCCAGCTTGGAAAACCGGTTAACCCGAAACTTCACGTAGGTATCTGCGGTGAGCACGGCGGAGATCCGTCTTCCGTAGAGTTCTGCAACGAGATCGGACTTGACTATGTATCCTGCTCACCGTTCCGTGTACCGATCGCTCGTCTTGCAGCAGCACAGGCAGCAATCGCTAAGAAGAACGCCTAAGCAGAACTTCATATTGCTTCAAGGCTGAAACTTCAGCCTGATCAAGCATAGAAAGCTTCTGGCAGTCTGTAGAAATACAGATTGTCAGGAGCTTTTTTTATACAGGGGAAAGAACCATGAAAAAGAAAATTTTTATTATCACAGGAATGATTCTGTGTATCCTGGCAGGAATAGTTATCGTGCCTTCCGTGATCAGAACCAGACAGGCAGTAAAAGAATTTGAAAAAGATTTTCATGCATCCGCCAATTCCGGGGCAGATTCTGCGGGGATAGATTCTGAAGATGAGCCAGCTGCGGAGAACGAAGAAGTTTCAGAGGAAGAAGAGAAGAAAGCGTTTGAGCTGGATACGTATTTGGATCACAGAGATATGACTCACCGGTTGTATATTTACGACATGGATTATATTGAAAAGGCTATTTCCTTTGAGAAAAAAAGCCTTCAGGATTTTGAGGAGGTGATCAGGCAGAATCCGAAAATCCCGGATAAATTCAAACCACTTATGGAAGAATACTGCAAATGTGTGTTTGAAAAATATCCGGATGTGGAACTTCGTCCTTTTTATCAGAATCTTCAGAGCCTGGAAGTTGTGGAATGTACAGAGGATGAACTGTTAAAAGTCAGCTGGGATGTTTATTCCTGCGGATGTTACGTGAAATCAGAGAATAAGATTTATGTGCTGAAAGATAAAGAATACGAAGAAGGAACCTGGGATTATCAGGTGATCTTCCATGAACTGAGCCATTGTCTGCGGGACAGCCATTATACAGATGAAGACGGAAACAAAGTATACATTCAATTTGCCGGACTGAATTATTATGATGTTCCCAATGCGGAGGCAATCAATTCCCTGTTTGCGGTCAGCCTTTTTGATTATGAGGAAAACGATATTGCCTATCAGATGCAGAGCAATGCCCATAAAATAATGATCGAATGTATGGACAATTATTCTCTGGATGATTATGTGAATCACAGTCTTGGATATTACGCAAAACAGCTGGATGAATATAATCAGGATGACAACTATGCAACAACGATCCTGACGCTGATGGATGAGCAGTACTACGATTACTACGATGAAAAGACATCGGAGAACCCGGAAAAATATTACCCGATCTATGATTATATTTCCAACATGTATCTGGGAAAACATCTGAACGCAGGGATGAGCCTGGAAGAAGCCAGAGGGATTATGGATGAGATGCTGGAAAAACTCCTCTTTGACGTCCCGGAGGAATATCATATAGATAGAGATCATTTTTATGAGTATCTGAAGAAGTATTATACAGAGAGATTTTCTGCCGCATAGCTGGAAGTTTTCCGTTTGCGATGATTCCGACAGTTTACGAAAAAAGGGATTCATGGTATCATGAAAGAAACAGGGCAGAGAATGCCAGAGGATAAGGAGAATTTTATGAACCAGGAATCACAGACACCGCATAAGAGGCGGGTACGATATAAAGGAAAATATCCGAAGAAATTTGAGGAGAAATATAAAGAGCTTCAGCCTGAGAAATATAAAGATACCATTGAACATGTGATCAGCAAGGGGAATACACCGGCTGGAATGCATATTTCCATTATGGTGAAAGAGATCATTGATTTTCTGGAGATCAAGCCGGGGCAGGTTGGATTTGATGCCACACTTGGATACGGTGGACATACCAGAGCTATGCTGGAATGTCTGAAAGGCCAGGGCCATATGTATGCCACAGATGTGGACCCGGAAGAGTCTGCCAAGACCAGAAAACGTCTGGCAGAGCAGGGCTTCGGGGAAGATATCCTGACAATTAAACTCCAGAATTTCTGCACCATTGATGAGATTGCGAAAGAAGTAGGCGGATTTGATTTTATCCTGGCAGATCTCGGAGTATCTTCCATGCAGATCGACAATCCAAAGAGAGGTTTTTCCTTTAAAGTGGACGGACCTCTGGATTTAAGACTGAATCAGGAATCCGGGATCAGTGCGGCGGAACGTTTGGATACCATTTCCAGAGAAGAACTTGCCGGAATGCTGGATGAAAATTCCGATGAGCCGTACTGTGAGGAGATCGCCAAAGCCATCACCGATGAGATCCGTAAGGGCAACCGCATAGATACCACTACGAAACTTCGGGAAGTGATCGAGAAGACTCTGGATTTTCTTCCGGAAAAAGAGAAAAAAGACATGGTCAAAAAAACATGCCAGAGAGTTTTTCAGGCGCTGCGTATTGATGTAAACCGGGAATTCGAGGTTCTCTATGATTTTATGGAAAAACTCCCCGGAGCTCTGAAACCAGGCGGACGTGTGGCAATCCTTACCTTCCATTCCGGAGAAGACAAACTGGTAAAGAAAGCACTGAAACAGGGATACAAAGAAGGAATTTATTCTGATTATTCCAAAGATGTGATCCGACCGTCTGCTCAGGAATGCGCTCAGAATGGACGTGCCAGATCAACGAAGATGCGCTGGGCGATAAAAGCATAAATGATGATCTCCATAAGCCATGGCAAAAAATAAGCCATGGCTTATTTTTTGAAAAAATTACAAATTTCTGTTCTGTATTTTGGAATAATTCCATACAAATTAAAAAATCACTGTGCTATCATGTTAAACAATTACAGTGACCTGGAAAAGTTAAAGATCAGATAAATATTTTTCGGGACACCACGAATTGGAAAGGAAAAAACATGGATATCACACTTGAAACAGCAGCAGATAAGCTGGTAAAAGAAATTTTTGGCGTGAAGCCTGAAGAAACTGTGATCATCACAGCAGATGATGATTCGGATGCATCGGTTGTAGAAGCAGTAAAAAACAGTGCAAAAAATGCAGGAGCACATGCAATGGTAATTTCAGTTCCCACACCAGGGGGAGTAGGAAAAGCAGCAGATCCGGATCTTCCGGTCGATGCGTTAAGTGCAGCACTTCTCTGTGCAGATGTATGGATCGAATTTAATCATCAGTGGCTTCTTTATTCCACACCATTTGAGCGTGCAGAAGCAGAGAACAAAAAAATGCGTTACATGTGTCTGGTAGATTTTAACCCTGACCTCATGATCCGTACCATCGGCAATGTGGAGACAGAGCAGCTCAAAAAATTTATGCTTGCGATCACTGAAAAAACAAAAAATGCAAAGAACATGCGTGTCACAACTCCGGCTGGATGTGATATATCATTTGAAATCGATCCTGGCCATTATACAGCATGTGACTGCGGAAACGCAACAGTACCAGGAATCCATATGCTTACAGGACAGATCAATGTTGTGCCGCGATTTGGAAGCATCAATGGCGTGATCGTTTTTGACGGATCTGTAACCCCACCTTTTGGAACCACACCGGATGCGCCGATCCGTCTTACAATTGAAAACAGTAAAATCGTAAAAATTGAAGGAGGCCGTGATGCAGCCATTTTTGAAGAGCATTTGAAAAGCTTTGAAGATGAGGGAATGTTCAAGCTTGCACATATTGCGTATGGGTTTAATCCAGGAGCGGTTCTTACCGGCAATATTGTGGAGGATGAGCGTGTATGGGGATCCACAGAGTGGGGAATTGGTTATGTCAGCCCATTTGACGCTCCGCCGCACGGACAGGATGCAAAATCCCACTGTGATGGCATTTGCCTGAATTCTTCTGTATGGCTTGATGGTGTACAGATCATGGATGAAGGGAGAATAACAGATCCATATCTGAAAGAGCTGGCTGCATTCAGAGAATAAATAATATGAACATATCTTTATTGCAGGTTTTAAATGCACCTTTGTTTGAGAATGTAAAAATTTTGTCAGGACGGGCCGGACTTGGCCGGATCGTAAAGCGGGCATCTGTTTTTGATGCGCCATTTAAAGAGGATGTGCTGGAGAAAGATATTCTGGCACCTGGAGATTTTTTTATCACATCTCTTTTGCAGTTTCAGCCGAAATCAGAAGAACTGATGCAGGTTCTGGCGCTTCTTGTAAAAGGAAACTGCAGTGGGCTCTGTGTGATGATGGAGGAGAGAGCAGAGCTTTTTTCGAAAGAAATGCTTGCTTTCTGTGAAGAGAAGCAGTTTCCTGTGATCTGTATGAGGGAAGATATTTCTTATGCAGAGGTCCTTGGAGTTATTAATCAATGTATCCTGGAAGAACAGACAAATGTGCTTAATCAGCTGAAACTGGATAAGATCCTAGCATCGAGGACTCTGCCCCAGGAGCGAATGAAGATCCTTTTTAGCATTAATCCGGGGATCAGGGAGTACGTACAGGCTGTTTATATCCGGGATGAACGGCGGAAGATCACACAAAGAAAAAAAACAGGAGAAGTCTGTTCATCTTTTGATATATTTATTCCGGCGGATAACTATGATATCTGTATTTTGAGTGCAGATTCCAGGAAGGAACTGGAACAGCATAAAAATGTAGTGTGTGAACAGCTTTTGAGAAGCTATCATAACCGCAGACTTGGAATTGGCAGACCTTATGCCAGATACAGAGTAGAACGAACACTTCTTGAAGCAGGAGACGCCCTGGACATGGCACAGGCATCGGACCGGAGGCAGCAGGTCTATGATCCATTGTCTCCGCAGCAGCTTCTTTTGCCTATCAGGGGAAGTCGGGAAATGCAGGAATTTTATGACGAATTTTGTCGAGAGATTGCGGCGAAAACAACGGAAGAAGGCATGGAGGACATGCTTCTTACAACAAGGGCGTATGTACAGTGCAATGGAGATTTTAAAAAAACTGCCAAAAAACTGAAACAGCACGAGAATACGATCCGTTATCGTATTAACCGTCTGAGAAATTATCTTGATGTGGAAGAACAGCCGTTGCTTTTTCATGAGATCATTTCTCTGGCTGTGCGGATCGAATCTATGCTGGAGATAAAAAAGAATAAAGAGGTATGAGAGTGGAACAGGAAAAGAAAACAGGAAATGTGGAATCTGTCACATTGGAACAGGTTCCGATGGAAGAGAGAAAAAGCTGGGCAGATGTTGCCATGATCCAGGCGGGAATTATGATCTGTGTGCCCAGTCTGATGCTGGGAGGAATCCTGGCAGAGTCTATGCCGATGTCTCAGGCCATCTGGTCAGGGGTAATCGGATATGCAGTGATCGTGGCGTTGATGATATTTTGTGGAATCATGGGAAGTGATCTTGGTGTACCGACATGTGTTGTTGCATCTGGCGTTTTTGGAAAACAGGGATCATCAAAGCTGATCTCTGCATTATTTATGATCTCCATGATCGGTTGGTTTGCAGTGCAGAACGGTGTCTGTGGCTCTGCATTTTCCAATCTGATCGAAGCAAGCACAGGAGTAAAAATCCCGATTCCGGTATCAACGGCTGTGTGGGGAATAATCATGCTGGTTACAGCTGTATATGGAATCAATGCTCTGGATAAACTGAATAAGATTGCCATTCCTGCACTTGTGATCGTAACTGTGATCGGGTGTGTGGTAGCAATCCAGCGTTTCGGAACCGGAAATTTAAGTATGACTATCGAAGATCCGGCCATGAGCTTTGCAGATGGAGTTGTACTTACTATCAGTTTTATGGCCACCGGCGCCTTGAATGCACCTGATTTTACCAGATATCAGAGAACAAGAAAAGATACAGTCCTTTCTTCTGCTATCGGTGTGATGCCGGCAGGAATGGCTATGCTTATTCTCGGAGCGGTAATGACGAGAATTGCCCAGCAGTATGACATTTCACTTGTATTTTCTAATATTGGCCTTCCGTTCCTTGGAATGGTCGTACTGATCCTGGCAACCTGGACAACGAATACTACCAATGCCTACAGTGCAGGCTTAAATGCAGTTATGGTATTCAATCTGAAAGAAAGCGGCCGTTCTATGGCAACGGTTATACTTGGAGCTGTGGGAACAGTTCTGGCAGCTGTTGGTGTAGCCGGAAATTTTGAGGGATTTCTTACACTTCTTGGAAATGCGTTTATGCCGATCATTGCTCTGTTTATTGTGGAATACTGGAGCCTTGGGAAAGGAAAAGCAGAGAACTTTACATTACGTGAAGGATGGTCAGTGGCTGGAATCGTGACCTGGGCTCTTGGTTTTGCAGCTACGTTTTTGACTGTGGGAATTTCTTTTATCAATGGAATGCTGGTTTCCGGAATCCTGTATCTGGTGTGGAGACTGGTAAAAAAAGGTGATAAATAAATGGCTAGAGAATATGTAGAAAAAAATACAGCGGAAATGGTCAGATGTCTAAAAGAACTGGTAGCTATTCCCGGGATTTTTGAGGATGCACCATCTAAAGGAGCACCTTTTGGAAAAAATATCCAAAAATCTCTGGAGTACGTCCTTAGAATGGGACAGCAAATGGGATTTCAGGTAAAAAATTATGATGGTTATGCCGGAGAGATCACTGCCGGAGAGGGAAACAGGATGATCGGAATCCTCTGCCATACAGATGTGGTCAGTGCAGGAGAGGGATGGAACACAGATCCGTTTGATCCTGTGGAAAAAGATGGAAAGCTTTATGGAAGAGGAACTTCAGATGATAAAGGCCCTCTGGTGTCTTCACTTTTTGCTATGAAATATCTTGCAGATAATCAGTTGATTCCAAAAGATACCTGTCTTCGCATGATTGTGGGAACCGATGAGGAAGAGAGCTGGCAATGTATTCGTTATTATCTGGATCATGCAGAAATACTTCCACAGGTATCTATCGTACCAGATGCTAATTTTCCACTTTTATACTGCGAAAAAGGACTTCTTGACTTTGATCTTTCTTCTGTGGAATCTGTGGATGAAAGAGCAGAGATACAAATTGTGGAATTAAAAGGTGGACGTAGCAGAAATATTGTTCCGGACGAGGCGTCCTGTCTTCTGAAATGTGAAGATCCGAAGGCGGCAGTAAAAAGCATTGCGCTTCCGGAACAGGTTACAGCAAAGATCACAGATGGATTTTTGAAATTGTCAGTCAGAGGGATCAGTACACATTGTATGAGTCCGGAAAAAGGGTTTAATGCAGTTTCCTGTCTTCTGGAAACGCTGGGACAATTTGGCGAAAAACTTTCTCATGCTTCTTATATGAAATGTTTTCATCAGGCCATAGGAATGGATTATGACGGAGAGCGTCTGGGCTGTGCCATGGAGGATTCCGCAGGGGCACTGACGTTTAATGTGGGAACTGTGAATATGGATGAAAATGGAAGGATTTTTCTGCAGTGTAATATTCGTTATCCTGCATCTGTGGAGTATAATGATATTCGGGAGCTGCTGGAGAGACAGCTGAAAAAATATGGCTTCTTTTATAATGAAGTAGATTATCTGGCTCCGGTGTACCATAAAAAGGACTCAGCACTGATCCGGTGTCTGATGGAGGCCTATCAGGAAGTGACAGGGGATATGGATACAGAGCCAATGGCTATTGGCGGAGCTACCTATGCAAGGGCACTTCCTAATGCTGTGGCATTTGGGCCGCTGTTTCCGTATGAGGAAGAACTGGCTCATGAAGCAAATGAATTTTTAAGCATTGAGAGTCTGCAGAAAATGACCGAAATTTTTGTAAAAGGTCTTTACAAACTGATGACAGAATATAGATAAAAACATTAAAGAAACAAACTATAGAAATATCCTGGAATGCGTTGACATCCAGGATATTTTTTGCTATGGTATACAAGTTTACATATGACAAAGAAGAAAGGATATGGATATGGAGGAAAAAAGAGACATTTTTGACAGACTGATGCATCTTCCTGTATTGAACATATTTGAACCTTTTTATAAAAAACATAAGGAAGTTCTGATGTATCTGTTCTTTGGCGGGATCACATTTTTTCTGAATATAGCACTGTATGCATGGCTGGACGGCATGCTCGGAATAAATGCGCTGATCGCCAATGTGATCTGCTGGGTAGTCTGTGTATTGTTTCAGTATTTTACAAACAGAACCTGGGTATTCGACGGTCAGGTAGATTCGGCAGCCGGATTTTTAAAGCAGATGGCTTCGTTTTTCGGTGGAAGACTCTTTACCCTGGTTGTGGAAGAAGCGATCCTTGCAGTATTCATCACCTGGCTTGGATTTAACAGCATGGCAGTGAAGCTGATCGCTCAGGTGGTTGTGATCGTATTGAATTATATAATCAGTAAATTAATTGTTTTTAAAAAATAAAAGACATTTATATTTAGAGAAAAGGAGTTGAGGTAAAAAATGGCAAAAGATAAGACCAATGATATGACTGTGGGAAATCCGGTGAGCCTGATCATCCGGTTTATGATTCCCATGTGTCTTGGAAATATTTTTCAGCAGTTTTATAACATTGCGGATTCCATTGTTGCGGGTCAGTTCCTGGGAGTAGATGCGCTGGCTGCAATCGGAAGCACCGGTTCACTGATGTTTTTTGTTACCGGATGGCTTAACGGACTGAGCAGTGGTTTTGCCATTCTGGTATCCCAGTGGTTTGGTGCAAAGCAATATGATAAGATGCGTCATTACGTAGCTATGTCCGTTTATCTGGCAGCAGCCTTTGCCATTGTGATGACCATTGGCTTTGAGGCTTTGAATGAACCGATTCTGCGGCTGATGAATTCACCGGAGGATCTGATGGGATCTGTGAAGGGATATATGGGAATTATTTATGCAGGCCTGATCGTAACAGCGGCATATAATTCACTGGCAGCGTTTCTCCGTGCACTTGGAGATTCAAAATCTCCGCTGTATTTTCTGATCATTTCGGCAGTGATCAATGTGTTCCTGGATATTCTGTTTATTGTAAAAATCGGGATGGGAGTGGAAGGCTGTGCCTATGCTACGGTTATCGCGCAGGCAATTTCCGCAGTCTGCTGCCTGATCTATATTATCAAAAAGTTCCCGATCCTGCATCTGAAGAAAGAAAACTTTGAAGTTTCTTTTACCAGCTTCCGTTATCTGCTGGCCCTTGGTATTCCCATGGGACTTCAGTTTTCCATCACAGCGATCGGAACCATTATTGTGCAGGGTGCGGTAAATATTTACGGTTCTGTATATATGGCAGGATTTTCCGCTGCGGGAAAAATACAGAATATCATTGCAACGGTATTTGTAGCTTTTGGTGCGACGATGGCAACCTATGTAGGACAGAACCGGGGCGCCGGAAAGATGGACCGTGTAAAAGCAGGAATGAAATATACCCAGATCATGGTCCTGATCTGGAGTGTGATCACTATGATCATAATGTTCTTTTTCGGAAAGTACATGACCTGGTTATTTATTGACAAGTCCCAGACGGATGTTATTAATGTTTCTGTTACTTATTTTCATACGGTATTCTGGGCATATCCGTTCCTTGGAAGTATCTTCCTCTACAGAAACGGACTTCAGGGACTGGGATATGGCTTGGTTCCCATGCTGGGCGGTGTGTTTGAACTGGCGGCAAGAAGTGCGATCGTTATGTTTATTGCAGGAAAAACAAGTTTTGCAGGTGTATGTCTGGCAGATCCTGCCGCATGGATCGCAGCGCTGATCCCTCTGATCCCGTATTATATTTATGTGATGAAAAAGTGGAGCAGGGGAAAAAAGGAAACTGCTGCCTGAGTGGGTATAATACAGAAAATGAAAAGAATAAATTTAGGCTTGCAATTATGGAAGATACAGTTATAATGATATTATAACTGCGGAAAAAACCAGGAAACCGGGATTCCGGGTAAGATTACAGATCCAGAAGGGAGAATATAGATCATGGAAATCACAAAGGAAACAACAATGGGCGAGATGCTTGCATACGATGAGAAGATTGCATACATTCTTATGCAGGAAGGAATGCACTGTATCGGCTGTCCGTCTTCTATCGGTGAGTCTCTTGAGGAGGCATGTATGGTACACGGACTTGATGTAAACGCTGTACTGGCAGACATCCATCATTATGAGGAAACCAAGAAACAGAAATAATCAGCAGTACAATTTATATTAGAACGTACAGATTACGGACCGCAAGGGGATAACGACTGTGCATGTCTTTTTGGCATGCCGTCGTTATCCCTTTTTTTGTGAGCAGACGATAAAGAGAGTCTTAAATATCTGCTTGATATGGAGGAAAAAAGCATGTATGTGATGATCGATAATTTCGATTCATTTGTTTATAATCTCAAGGCATATTTTCAGGAACTTGGAAGAGAGATCCTGGTCAGACGCTGCGACGAGATCACCCTGGAGGAGCTGGAAGAGCTGAACCCGGAAGGAATCATCCTTTCTCCGGGACCGAAGCGTCCCTGGGATGCGAAGCTCTGCGTAGATACTGTAAAAAGATTTCAGGGGAGGATTCCTGTTCTTGGTGTCTGTCTGGGCCATCAGGTGATTGGCCACTGTGCGGGAGCAGTAGTGGAAAAGGGCGTGTGTCCCATGCACGGAAAAGTAACAGAGATCCGCAACCACGGAACAGGAGTGTTTGCAGGCCTGCCTGAGAAATACAAGGTGACAAGATACCATTCCCTGATCGTGCGGGAAGACAGCATTCCGGAGGAGTATCAGGTGGATGCGCTTTCTGATGATGGTGCTGTTATGGGAATTTCCCATAAAGCATTGCCTATCTATGGTGTGCAATTCCATCCGGAAGCCGTTCTTACGGAATATGGACATGAGCTTCTTGAGAATTTTTGCAGGATCGCGGAGAATTTTCAGAAGGAGGAGTAAAAATATGTACAAAAATCAGCGAAGAATAAAAGAACTGACCCCATATATCCCGGCAGTGGACATTTTTCGGATCTACGAGGGAGAACCCGGAGCAGCGTTTCTGGATTCCTCCCTTGTCAATGAGCTGGGACATTATTCCGTGATCGGAAGATGTCCGTATCTGAAGCTGGTAAAGGACGGAGAGAACTTTACTATCAACGGAAGGCCGGAAACAGAAACAACCTTTGAAGACTATATGCGGGAATATTTAAATACCCATGAAGACAAAAATAACAGCGGACTTCCCATCGTATCCGGTGCAGTAGGATATTTTTCCTATGATTACGGAAGAAAACAGATGGGAGTACCATCCGGAGAAAAGGATCTTGTGACTGTTCCGGAGGCAGTTCTGACGTTTTATGACTGTTTTATCATAGAAGACTGTCAGGAAAAAAGAACCTATCTTGTGTCAAACGGAATCAGTGCAGACGCTGCAGCAGAAATCGGAGCGATGGAAAAAGCAATCCGGGAATTTACAGAGGCGGGGAAACAGGAAGGATCGGAAACAGGGGAAAAAAAGGAATCCGGAAACAGGATGGTCACGGAAAATTCTCACCGTGAGAAATTCAGGATCCAGGTTCATCCCAACTTTGAGAAAGAAGAATACAAACAGGCAGTAGACCGGATGATCCGCTATATTATAGAGGGCGATATCTATATTGCCAATATGACGCAGCAGCTGACCATTGAAAGCGAAAAACCACCTCTGGATGTTTTTTATGATCTTCGGAAAAATAATCCGTCTCCTTTCGGCGGATATCTGGATTTCGGAGATTATCAGATCGTCTGCGCATCTCCGGAACGTTTTCTGAAGATGAAAGACCGTCATGTAAATACCCGTCCTATAAAGGGAACAAGAAAACGTGGCGTAACATCTGAGGAAGATGAAATGCTCCGTCGGGAGCTTCAGGATTCCGGAAAAGATAAGAGTGAACTTCTTATGATCGTAGACCTGGAGCGAAATGATCTGAACCGGGTGTGTACACCGGGAAGCGTGAAGGTAACCGAGCTTTTTACAGTGGAAGCATATGCTACGGTTTTTCATCTGGTATCGGATATTGAAGGAAAACTGGAAGACGGAAAAAATGTTATGGATCTTCTGAAGGCTGCATTCCCCGGCGGTTCTATTACCGGTGCGCCGAAATACCGTGCCATGGAGATCATTGACGAGCTGGAACACGGAAAGAGAAATCTTTATACAGGCTCTATCGGCTACCTGACACTGGACGGAAGCTGTGATTTCAACATCGTGATCCGTACAGCTCTTCATAAAAACGGAAAATATTACCTTGGCGTTGGCGGCGGGATCACAGCAGAGTCAGATCTGGAATTTGAGTATGAGGAGACTCTGCAGAAGGCGAAAGCGATCCTGGATGCACTGCAGTAGAGAAACATACAGAACGGTAAAAGTGAAAGGCTCTGTGGACAGATCAGAGAATCTGACAGGGACACTTCATAAGGAGGTCAAAGGAAATGAACAACATAACCTTAGACGAATGTTTTCAGTTCGGTCTGGGAGCATTTGAGACCATAGGAATAGAAAAGGGAACCCCCATACTTCTGGAAAAGCATCTGAAAAGACTGGAACGAGCGGCAGATTTCCTGAAGCTGGGTGATCCGGCAGTGCGTGGGATCACAGCCGGGAGGATCGAAGAATATCTGGAAGAACAAAAAAAACGCCCGGGGGTGCAGAAAGAATTTGACGGACTGGAACACTGTGCGCTGAAGCTTATGCTTACAAAGGAAAATGTAGTGTATTCTCTTCGTGCCAATCATTATACGCCGGAGAATTATGAAAAAGGCTTTATCATGGATGTCAGCAAGGTAAAACGAAATGAAACATCACCTCTTGTATATCACAAAACCATGAATTACGGAGATTGTATCCTGGAAAAACGTAATGCTACAGCAGCAGGAATGGATGAACGGTTGTTTCTGAATACAAAGAAACAGATATCGGAAGGGACAGTAAGTAATGTATTCTTTGTGCGAAATGGCATGATCTATACACCAAAAGTCAGCTGCGGACTTCTCCCGGGAATCCTCCGTGAATATCTCTGTGACACGGAAGAGGTGGAAGAAACCTATATCTATGTTCAGGATCTTAAATGGTATCAGGAATGCTTTGTCACCAATTCCCTGATGGGAATCATGCCGGTGCGTCAGATCGGAGGAATCCGGTTTGAGGAAGACAAAGTGACAAGGGAGCTGATGAGAAGATATCGGAAGATGGTCAGAGATACTGCGAATAGGAAACAAATCAGATAAATGTTATTGCGAAACTATCACATTCAGGAAAGGTGATGGAATGTGAAGATCCGGCTTTCCGGGAAATGTACCTGAGGATGGAGGTAATATAAACAGGAATTTGGAATGGTACATAGATTTATAACGGAATTTGAATGAAAGTGACCAATACAGTCAGAGATAAGCGTGCATTAACCAGGGAAAGCTAAGGTTGATGCACGTTTTTTGTGCAAACTCAACCAAAAACGTTCATGAATTTTGTGAAGTAATTTGATTGACTTTGAATGAATTTGGAAGTATACTGAGTTCAACAAATGAAAAACAACAAAAATCGGTCAAAAACCGCAGGATAAAAGATATGGGAGGAGAAAAAATGATCTGCACAGTTACTTTTAATCCGTCTCTGGACTATATCGTTTCCGTGGAGGATTTTAAACTCGGACTTACCAACCGAACAAGCTCTGAGCTGATGCTTCCGGGCGGAAAGGGAATCAACGTTTCCACCGTGCTGATGAATCTTGGAATCGAGAATACAGCACTTGGTTTCATGGCAGGATTCGTCGGAGATGAGATTGTAAGAAAGCTTGAGGAGATGGGAGTGAGATCTGATTTTATCAGGATCCCGGAAGGCGTTTCCAGAATCAACCTGAAGCTGAAATCCATTGACGGAACCGAGATCAACGGAATGGGACCTAAAATCAGCGCAGAAAAAGTTCAGGAGCTGATGGAGAAACTTGACACACTGAAAGAAGGAGATGTGCTTTTCCTGGCAGGAAGCATTCCATCATCCATGCCGGATGACATGTACGAGAAGATCATGGCGAGACTGGACGGAAAAGGCGTGATGATCGTTGTGGATGCAACGAGAGATCTTCTTGTAAATGTCCTGAAGTATCATCCGTTCCTGGTGAAGCCCAATAACCATGAGCTTGGAGAAATCTTCGGCGTAGAGCTTAAGAACCGTCAGGATGTGATCCCTTACGGAAAGAAGCTCCAGGAAAAAGGAGCCAGAAACGTGCTGATCTCAATGGCCGGTGAGGGAGCTGTCCTGGTAGCAGAAAACGGTCAGGTGTTTGAGAAACCGGCGCCGAAAGGAACACTGGTAAACGGCGTAGGAGCCGGAGATTCCATGGTAGCAGGCTTTATGGCAGGCTGGATGGAAAAACAGGATCACGAATATGCATTCCATATGGGAATTTCCGCAGGAAGTGCAAGTGCATTTTCTGAAAATCTTGCCACAAGGGAAGAAGTTCAGGCAGTATATGAACAGGTAACAGAGGGGTAAAGAAGAAAGGAGAAGGGAAGATGAGAATCACAGATCTGCTTGACAAACGAAGCATATCACTGGATGCTGCACCGAAGACGAAATCTGAAGCTCTGGACATGGCCGTAGATCTTATGGTAAAAAGTGAAAAGATCAGCGACAGGGAAGCTTATCGGAAACAGGTGTATTTAAGAGAGGAAGAAAGTACGACAGGAATCGGTGAGGGAATCGCTATTCCTCATGGAAAATGTGATGCGGTAAAGAAACCGGGACTTGCTGCCATGGTAGTAAAAAACGGCGTGGAATTTGAGGCACTGGATGATGAGCCGGTTACCCTTCTTTTCCTGATCGCAGCACCGAATACAGAAGATAACATTCATCTTGATGTACTCAGCAAGCTTTCCGTAATGCTGATGGATGATAATTTTACAGAATCCTTACGCAACGCAGGTTCTGTAGATGAATTTATGGAGATCATTGACAAGGCCGATGAGGAGAAAAAAGATATTGATGAAAGACTGGCAGATACAGGAAGTTCCGAAGGAGCCAGAGCTAAACTGCTGGCAGTTACTTCTTGCCCCACAGGTATTGCCCACACCTACATGGCAGCAGAGGGACTGGAAAAAGCAGCGAAGGCGAAAGACTGTTTCATTAAAATAGAGACACGAGGCTCCGGTGGAGCAAAAAATGTACTTACGGATCAAGAGATCCGGGAGGCAGACTGCATCATTGTAGCTGCAGATGCCAAGGTTCCCATGGATCGTTTCGATGGAAAGAAAGTCATCGAATGTCAGGTTTCGGATGGAATCAGCAAAGCGGACCAGCTTGTTGAACGTGCGATTTCCGGAGATGTTCCGGTATATCATGCAGCAGCAGGCAGTCAGAGCTCTTCCTCAAATGCAAAAGCAGGCGGCGGAGCAGGCCACAAGATCTATATGCAGCTGATGAACGGGGTATCTCATATGCTTCCACTGGTTGTAGGCGGTGGTATCCTGATCGCTCTAGCATTCTTGATCGATGGTTTAAGTGTAGATTTGAGTTCCCTTCCTGCAGACCAGAGAGCAAACTTTGGTACCATCACACCGGTAGCGGCTGTTCTGAAAAACATTGGTGGAACCGCATTTGGTTTCATGCTTCCGATCCTGGCCGGATTTATTGCAATGGCCATCGGTGACAGACCGGCACTTGCAGTTGGACTTGTGGGCGGTATGATCGCGGCAAACGGAAAATCCGGTTTCCTCGGAGCACTTCTTGCAGGCTTCCTTGCAGGATATCTGATCCTTGGACTTCGTAAGGTTTGTGATAAGCTTCCGGAAGCACTGGAAAAAATAGCGCCTGTACTGATCTATCCGGTTGTTGGTGTCCTTCTTATGGGACTCTGTATGACCTTCGTTGTAGAGCCGATCATGGGCGGTATCAATACAGGATTAAATAATGCCTTGACAGGCATGGGAAATTCAAGTAAAGTAATTTTAGGGTTGGTTCTTGGTGGTATGATGGCCATTGATATGGGCGGCCCGTTCAACAAAGCAGCATATGTATTTGGTACAGCAGCTATTGCGGCAGGCAACTATGACATTATGGCAGCAGTTATGGTGGGAGGTATGACTCCTCCGTGTGCCATCGCACTCGCATCCCTGCTGTTTAAAGACAAATTTACAAAAGAAGAGCGTGAGGCAGGACCGACCAACTTTATTATGGGACTTGCATTTATCACAGAAGGTGCGATTCCTTTTGCGGCATCTGACCCGGTCCATGTACTTCCGTCCTGTATCGTCGGTTCCGCAGCAGCTGGAGCGATCTCCATGTTCTTCAACTGTACACTGATGGCACCACATGGCGGAATCTTCGTATTCCCGGTTGTAGGTAATGCAATGATGTATCTGGTCGCACTGGTTGTGGGAACTCTGATCTCAGCTGTACTTCTCGGGGTACTGAAGAAAAAAGTTGCTTAAATTTTTTTAAATTAAAATAAAAAACTGGAGGATAAAGAAATGAAAGAATTCAAGTATGTGGTAACAGATAACGAAGGAATCCATGCACGTCCGGCCGGAGAGCTTGTGAAGCTTGTAAAAGGTTTCGAGTCCAAGATCACTATCGAGAAGGACGGCAAGACTGTAGAGTGCAGAAAGCTTCTTGCACTTATGGGACTTGGCGTAAAGAAGGGACATGAGGTTACCTTTACATTCGATGGTGCAGATGAGGATGCAGCATACGAGGCAGTAAGCAAATTCATGCAGGAGAACCTGTAATCTCAGAATGAGTGAACAGAAGGCATCCCGGTCCGGTCGATCGGGATGTCTTTTTTGAAGGAGGAAAAGGAATGCTGACGGAGCAGAGATACGAGATCATACTCGACCTTCTCAGAGAAAAAAACAGTGTTACGGTAACAGAACTGAAAGATATCCTGGATGCATCGGAATCTACGGTCCGCAGAGACATCACGGCGCTTTACAAGGCGGGGAAGCTGACCAGGGTTTTTGGCGGTGCGGTGGCACTGGAACATACTGTCAATGCCTATGAGCCTACCGTAGCCCAGAAAGTTGAGCTGAATATTGAAGAAAAAAAGAAGATCGCAGCCTATGCGGCAGCTCTGATCCGTCCGGAAGATTTTGTGTATCTGGATGCGGGAACGACTACCGGATATATGCTGGAGCATCTGGAAGGCTCCGGGGCGACTTTTGTCACCAATGGTGTTTCCCATGCCAGGGCTCTGGCTCAGATGGGAGTCCGTGTGCTGCTGATCGGCGGAGAACTGAAGGGATCTACGGAAGCTGTGATCGGAAGTCAGGCCATGCAGATGCTGAAGAATTATCATTTTACAAAGGGCTTTTTCGGGACCAACGGGATGACTCAGAGAGAAGGCTTTACCACGCCGGAATCCAATGAAGCACTGGTAAAGCGAACCGCCATGGAGCAGTGTCTGGAAAAGTACGTAGTGTCTGACAGCTCCAAATTCGGACAGATCAGTGCGGTGACGTTCTTTTCATTTGACGGAGCAGTGATCCTGACGGAAAGCTGTTCCAAAGAATATAAAGATTGCAGAAATATACAGATCGTATCATAGAAAGATCGCAAAAAAAACCGGTTTGGAAGAAAAAATTCTTCGTAAACCGGTTTTTTGTTTGCTGAGGATCTGTTTCAGGCTTCCCTGGAGATCATGGCTTCTAGATCTTCTACGGAAATGTCTTTTTTGTGCATCAGCTTGAGCAGACGTTTCAGTTCAGCAGCTTCCTTTGCCTTTTTTTCAGCTTTGCGGATCTCATCCAGCTGAGCTGCCAGTGCAGTTTTTTCATCCTCCAGCGCTGCTATCTTTTCGGTGCAGGCAGCAATCTTGGAATCTACTTTGGAAATTTTCTCATTGAGTACTTCTATCTTTGTACGTCTCTGTGCCATATGAAACCTCCTGATAAAAATATTACTTCTTATACACTATACAATAGCATAAACGACGATGAAATACAATTGTGAATTGATGTGCAATATGTTATCATGAATGTATATAATATTTCAGAAACGCAGGAAAATACTATGGATAAAGATAAGGGTGTATTTATGACTGCCCGGGAAGTAAATATGGAAATAGAAATGCTGAAGACGGTTTTTGACATTGTAAGACTGGTGGATGTCAGCCGTACAGCTCCGGTAAATATTGGCTTAGACGATTGCTCTTATGAAGCAGAACATAAATGCTTTGCAGTGTGGAATAAAGGCAGAAGATGTGAGAACTGTATTTCTGCCAAAGTTTTTGCCCGTAAAAACAAAATGACGAAATTTGAGTTCGTCAATGATGACATTTATCAGGTAATCGCCAAATATGTGGTTATAGACGGGACACCTCTTGTCATGGAAATGGTCTTTAAAATGACGGATAAGATCTTTCTGGGAGCTTATGGAAGCGGATCTCTGATCGATAAGATCAGCAGATTCAACCGGGAATTATATGAAGATCCGCTGACTGGTGCCAGAAACCGGAGATATTTTGAGGAACAGCTGAAATCCCTGGATAAGATGGGGGCTATAGCTATGATCGACGTGGACAATTTTAAACAGATCAATGACAGCTATGGCCATGTAGCTGGAGATGCGGCGCTTTGTACCATTGTCAGAATGATCTTTGAGCATGTGCGGGCAGATGACGTGGTACTGCGTTATGGAGGAGACGAATTTCTTCTGATGTTTGAAGAAATCCCGGAAAAGGTATTTCAGCAGAAGCTGGAAGATATCCGGGAAGAGATCGCAATGGCAGATGTGCCGGAATACAAAGAAATCCGGCTTTCCATGAGCGTGGGAGGTGTATATGGAAGCTGTAAGGTCAGAGATGGAGTGATGGAAGCGGACAGGCTTCTCTATCAGGCCAAGCGGCAAAAAAACTGTGTTGCCTACAAGAGGATCTGACGGAAATGACATGACAGTCATTGAAAGCAGAATTATGTAACAGGCGCATGAGGTGTATATCTGGCAAGTGAAAGGGAGAATAGGGATATGAAGATAATCGCAAGGATCAGAAGTGATTTTCCGACAAAATTCGGAATCCCGCGTCAGAGCGGTCGAGTGGAAGAACTGACAGCCTGTATTGTTTTTGAACCGGAATACCGGGTACGGGAAGCGGTAAAAGGACTGGAAGATTTTTCGCATATCTGGCTGCTGTGGGAGTTTTCACAGTCGATCCGTGAGAACTGGTCCCCTACAGTACGTCCGCCACGCCTGGGCGGAAATGAAAGGATGGGCGTATTTGCCACCAGATCGCCCTTCCGTCCCAATCCTGTAGGCTTATCCTGTGTGAAGCTTGAAAAGATCGATCTGGAAAGCAAAGAAGCTCCTGTACTGATCGTATCCGGTGCGGACCTGATGGATGGAACCCCTATCTATGATATTAAGCCATATCTGCCTGTGGCAGACTGCCATCCGGAAGCGCTGGGCGGCTTTGCGACGAAGGTGGAGCAGCATTTTCTGCAGGTAGAGATCCCGGAAGAATGGAAGGCAAGGATTCCGGAGGATAAGCTTACTGCGTTGGAAGGCGTGCTCAGAGAGGATCCGAGGCCTGCCTACCAGAAAGATCCGGAGAGGATATACGGAATGCCTTTTGCAGGAATGGATGTTCATTTTCAGGTAAAAAACGGCATACTTACAGTATGTGAGATCACAGGATATAAAAAATTAGACAGAATTTAAAATTACCTTTGACAAACTTTTTGTGAGATGGTATTATAATAAATGAGTTAGCAAGTGCTAACTCAATATTTTAAAAGTGAAGTTAGTTTAAAATAACCTTGAAACAGTCATATAAAAGTTCAGAGATCAAAGGAGAGTGAATTATGAGCGTTGTAATTGTAGGCGGTAATGAAAGAATGGTATGTCAGTATGAGGATATCTGCAAAGGCTTCGGATGCAAGGCGAAAGTTTTTGCCAAGGAAAAAGGAGCCATGAAGAAAAAGATCGGGGTGCCGGATCTGATGATCCTGTTCACCAGTACCGTTTCCCACAAAATGGTAAACTGCGCAGTAGAAGAAGCAAAGAAAAAATCCATTCCGGTATGCCGCTGTCACACAAGCAGCGCTGCAGCTCTCGAGAACATTTTGAAGCAGTACTGTGCATAAGAAACAGATCAGGAGATACTTTTCTCTTGTATAATTTGACTTTTTTGCAGAAATGTTACGGAAAGGCTTGCAAAATTACAAATTATTCAATAAAATAGCCGTAGGTTTCTGTGGTAAAGCGTTGCAGTGAATGGTGAAAAGGCGGCGCTGGAAGTCGAAATTACAGGTGAGAGGTGTTATCATGAAAAAAGTTGTAAAATTCGGTGGAAGTTCTCTTGCAAATGCGGAGCAGTTCCAGAAAGTGGGCGATATCATCCGCAGTGATGAGAGCCGCCGTTATGTAGTTCCGTCAGCTCCGGGAAAGAGATTTGACGAGGATATCAAAGTGACGGATATGCTTTATGGATGTTATGACGCAGCATCCAAAGGGGAGGATATCACTGAGAAGATCAATGCGATCAAGGCGCGATATTATGAGATCATCAAGGGACTCGGACTGAGCCTTTCTCTTGAGGAGGAGTTCAAGAAGATCGATGAGGATTTCCGTGCACAGGCAGGAATCCAGTATGCGGCATCCAGAGGAGAGTTCCTCAATGGTAAGATCATGGCTGCATATCTTGGATATGATTTTGTGGATGCAGCTTCTGTGATCCGTTTTGATAAAGCTGGTAATCTGGAAGCGGAGGAGACCAATAAACTCCTTTCCAAAAAACTCAGCAAATCCCAGCATGCGGTTATTCCGGGATTTTACGGCGCATGTGCAGATGGCACAGTAAAGACATTTTCCAGAGGTGGTTCTGATGTGACCGGATCTCTGGTTGCAAAGGCTATCCATGCAGATATTTATGAGAACTGGACGGACGTTTCCGGTTTTCTTGTAACAGATCCGCGTATCGTTCACAATCCGGAGCCTATCGAGGCGATCACATACAGAGAGCTTCGTGAGCTTTCCTACATGGGAGCTACTGTTCTTCATGAGGATGCCATTTTCCCGGTTCGTAAAGAGGGAATTCCGATCAATATCCGTAACACAAACAGCCCGGAGGATAAAGGTACTCTGATCGTAGAGAGCACCTGTAAGAAGCCGAAATTTACTATTACCGGTATCGCCGGAAAGAAAGGCTTCTGCTCTATTAATATCGAGAAATCCATGATGAACAGTGAGATCGGGTTCGGACGCAAGGTACTTCAGGTATTTGAAGATCAGGGGATCAGCTTTGAGCATGTACCATCCGGAATCGATACCATGACTGTATATGTTCATCAGGACGAATTTGAGGAGAAAGAGCAGCAGGTTATCGCAGGTATCCACCGTCTGGTGCAGCCTGATTTTGTGGAGATGGAATCTGACCTTGCACTGATCGCAGTTGTTGGTCGTGGAATGAAATCCCAGAGAGGCACTGCAGGAAGGATCTTCTCTGCTCTTGCCCATGCAAATGTAAACGTAAAAATGATCGACCAGGGTTCCAGTGAGCTGAATATCATCATCGGTGTAGAGAATCGTGATTTCGAAAAAGCAGTCAGAGCAATCTACGATATTTTTGTTCTGACACGGATATAAACAAAATCCGGAAACGGATTTTGTTTATGAGGAAGTAGCGAAGCGGATTCCGAATATCCGATTTATTTAAAACCGCCGCAGTACGTGTAACATACCGTCCTGCGGCGGATTTTTTTGGAAAAATCCAAGATTTATCTAAAAATAATACAATCAAATTCAACAGGATTTCCAAAGGAAAGACAAAGATATTGTACATTGTGTCGAAAAAAGTTTGATATGAAATAAACAGTATTGACAAAAACTTAACTTTTGTGTAAAACTGAAATATGAAAAAATCAGAAAGGCAGGCGGTCAGCTATGGAGAAACAGATCAAACTGGATGAAAAAAGTGCACAGGAGTTTGTCAGTGCAGCCAGCAGATGTAATTTTGATATTGATGTATTTTATAACCGTATTATCATTGATGCAAAGTCGATCCTCGGACTTTTGAGTCTGGATCTGACAAAGACTCTGACAGTAAAGTGTTACGGAGAAGATGAGGATTTTAATCGTGTTCTTTCCAAGTATGCAGCAGGTTGAGAAATATGAATAAAGAAAAACGGTGATAAAAGGGCGCAGTTCATGAGAAGAAAAGCAGAACATGCGTCCTTTTTATTATGGGAAGCTTTCGGATCATATTTTATGGTATAATCCTGGTATAGCATGGAAAAAGAATAGCTGCCGGACTGGAATTCCGGCAGCTGCCGGGAGTGAAAATATGGAAAAACCAAGAGTGCGGATTTCTGTCAGAAATCTTGTGGAATTTATACTGAGGAGCGGAGATCTGGATAACAGCAGTGGGACATCCGGAGATAAGGAAGCCATGTTAAAAGGCGGAAGGCTTCACCGCAAGATACAGCGGAGTATGAAGGGCGATTATCAGGCAGAGGTTTCTCTGAAAAAAGAAAGTGAATACGACGATGTGGTCATTCAGGTCGAGGGCCGTGCAGATGGGATCTTTACAGAGGACGGAGCCGTTTATATTGATGAGATCAAGGGGACTTACGGAAATGTCCAGGCAATGGACATGCCAATACCTGTCCACCGTGCCCAGGCCATGTGTTACGGAATGATCTGGGGAGAAAAAGAAGGGATTTCTGAAATCCACATTCAGATGACATACGCTCATCTTGAGACGGAAGAAACCAGGAGATTTCGTGAGGATTTTTCCATAGAGGAGCTTAAAGGCTGGTATCAGAAGCTTCTGGATGCCTATCACAAATGGATCGCATATTCTCTTAACTGGAAAAAAGAGAGAAATGCATCCATGAAGGATCTGCAGTTTCCGTTTCCATACAGAGAAGGGCAGCGGGATATTGTTAGTGGTGTGTACCATACGGTTTCCAGCGGGAAGACCTTATTTGTTCAGGCGCCTACCGGTGTGGGAAAAACCATGTCTGCCATTTTTCCGTCCGTGCGCGCCATCGGTGAGGGAAAAGGTGAAACACTTTTTTATCTTACCGCAAAAACCATCACAGGAACTGTGGCGCAGGAGGCATTTCACATCCTGCGGGAAAAAGGTCTGAAATTCAAGGTAACGGCGATCACGGCAAAGGAAAAGCTGTGTTTTCAGGATACTCCGGAATGTACACCGGAGAAATGTCCTTATGCAAAGGGGCATTTTGACCGGGTAAATGATGCGGTTTATGAGCTCTGGACCACTGAAGAGGTATATTCCCGAGAAGTGATCCGTGCTCATGCAGAAAAATGGCAGGTGTGCCCTTTTGAAATGTGTCTGGATCTTTCAATCTGGGTAGACGGGATCATCTGTGATTATAATTACGTGTTTGATCCCAATGTTCATCTGAAACGTTTTTTCGGGGAAAATATTTCCGGGGATTATATTTTTCTGATCGATGAGGCACATAATCTGGTAGAACGTGGCAGAGAGATGTACAGTGCCGGTATTTCCCGTCAGAGTCTGGTAGCACTTCGAAAGAAGATAAGAAAGAGATTTTCAAAACTGGCCAGAACACTGGATAAAGCAAATCGCCAGATGATGGAACTGGAAGAGAATCTTGCGGAAACAGGAAAAGGGTATCAGGTGCTTCCCAATCCCGGAGTACTGCCGATCACATTTCTTACAATATCAGGTGAACTGGAAGAAATACTGGAGGAAAAAGAACTGGAAGAAGAACTACGCAGGGAAATACTGGAATTTTATTTTATAGTGCGTGATTTTTTAAATGTTTCAGAGCTGGTAGATGAAAATTATGTAGTATATACCGAAAACAACGCAGAAGAAGGATTTCGTCTGAGGCTGTTCTGTGTGAACCCGGCAGAAAATCTGGGAGAATACCTGAAAAAAGGGAAAAGTGCTATTTTCTTTTCAGCTACAATGTTTCCCATGCTCTATTACCGGGAGCTTTTGACAACAGACCGTGATGCCTATGGGATTTATGTGCAGTCTCCTTTCCCAAAAGAAAACCGCAGGATTCTTATCGGCAGCGACGTAAGCAGCCGGTATACCCGGAGAAATCGTGCAGAATACCGGAAGATCGCCGGATATATTGCCAGATGTGTCTGGCAGAGGCAGGGAAATTATATGGTGTTTTTTCCGTCGTATCGTCTTATGGAAGACGTACTGCAAGTTTATGAGGAAGAATTTTCCGTAGACTGGGTGCGCTGCGTGTGTCAGACGCCGGATATGACAGAACAGGAACGGGAAGGATTTTTGGAGGAATTTCAGGAACGGGAAGGTACCCTGGTAGGGTTCTGTGTCCTTGGAGGAATTTTTTCTGAGGGTGTTGATCTGACAGGGGAAAGTCTGATCGGGGCAGTGATCGTAGGAACCGGACTTCCCCAGATCGGCAGTCAGCGTGAGATCTTGAAAGAGTATTACGATAAAAAGAATCACTGTGGTTTTGATTATGCATATCGCTACCCGGGTATGAACAAGGTGCTTCAGGCCGCCGGGCGCGTGATCCGCACAAAAGAGGACAAAGGCGTGATATTGCTTTTGGATGACCGCTTCTGGGATCGGGATTACCAGGAAATCTTTCCCAGGGAATGGCAGGACCGTACAGGCTGCAGGCTGGATACGGTAGAAGGTGCAGTGGAGACGTTCTGGAAGAGGTTTACTTGACAGAACGGAGAAATCCGATATACTTATAGAGTCTTTATCTGGAAAATCACTGGAGGAATGTGTGGATGCCGGATCAGGACAAGAAACTGTAAAATAGGATCATAAGAAAAGTGAAAGAAGTATATGAGACGAAAAAAAATATATAAAGCATTGGCATTTTGTCTGAGCACAGTGATGCTCGCACAGCCGGTTTTTGCGACAACAGTGCAGCAGACGGCACAGGGAAGCCTTGGTTCTGTTACGGAGGAGTCCCAGATACTTCCAATTCCCGGTGAAAGCGGGAAATATATTCTGAAAAGCAATGGCTTTTACTGCCTGAATGAAGATGGAACCAAAGAAAATACTCCGGCAGTGTATTATTTTGATCATTTTGAGATCGACGGAACGGTTTTTGATGGATATTATTATCACGACGAAAGCGGTAAATTTACAGCGGGAAACTCGCATATGGTCCAGATCACCGATCTGAAGGCTCCGGCAAAAGACGGTAGCGGTGAGGAAGTTTCTTTTGACGGCTGTTATATGGTAAACAATCTGGGAAAACTCAGCGCTTCTCCACAGGTACGTTATATGGATGAGCTGGTGGTGGACAAAACAACATACAACGGGCTGTATTATTTTGATGAATATGGAAAAATGGTTACAGATCCAGGTATCCATTATCTGGAAATGAATGCTGCAGGACAGATGTTTGACGGATATTATTATTTTGGCGGAGAAAACGGCGTTCTGCTCCAGGAAGAGGGAGAGACTCCGGAGGGATTTTCCGTGGATAAATCCGGAAAAGTCGAGACGAAAGATCTGGGAATGGATGGCCTTGAGAAACGGCTTGCGGATCTTCTTGGAACCTATGAGGGTACATGGAGCGTTTATGTAAAGGATCTAACCAGTGATCAGGAGTTTGAACAGAACAGTCAGTCACTGTACTCAGCCAGTCTGATCAAAGTGTTTGTCATGGCCCAGACCTATGCCAACATGGATGCAGTCCTTCAGAATGAAGCGGCAAAAATGAAAAAAGATGTTACAGATCCGTCCGTATCCACAAAGGTCAATGACCTTCTCTGGAATATGATCACAGTCAGTGACAATGAATCCTTTAATGAGCTGGTACGTCTGCAGACAGCATCGGGTGTTTTTAAGGACGGAGCACAGGCTGTAAATGGATTTCTTGCGGAACAGAAATTTGCAGATACTTCCGTACAGCACATCTTAAGCCCGTCCTCTTCAAAGGATGTCGGCCTCGGTGGCAGGAACACCACTTCTGTAAAAGACTGCACAGAGCTTCTTTCCCGGATCTATAAAGGAGAATGTGTATCGAAAGAAGCTTCGGAGGCTATGCTGAACCTGCTTCTGAACCAGCAGGTTACTACTAAGATCCCCAGCGGGATATCTGTGTCCGTGGAAATTGCAAATAAGACTGGAGAAACGGATACGGACCAGCATGATATCGCCATTATATATGGAGAAAAGATTACATATATCCTCTGTGTGATGTCAGAAGACTGTAAACCTGGGGACGCAGTTTCGCATATCCGGGATATTTCCGGTATTGTTTATAATTATCTGAATATGGACCTTGACCAGGGGTGATCTGTGAGTTAGAATAAAAAACAGCTGAGTAAGATCCTGATGGATATTTCCGCCAGAGAAGTATCCGAAATGTTCATGAAAGGGGAATTCTATTATGAAGACAGTACATACAGACAAAGCACCTGCAGCAATCGGACCATACTCCCAGGCTATCATCCATGGAGATACACTTTACACATCCGGTCAGATCCCGGTGGATCCGGCAACTGGAGAGGTAGTTGGCACAACCATCGAGGAGCAGGCTGACCGTGTTATGAAGAATCTCGGAGCAGTTCTGGAAGCTGCCGGTTCCAGCTATGAGAATGCGATCAAGACAGTATGCTTCCTTGCAGATATGAACGATTTTGCGGCATTTAATGAAGTATATGCCAAATATTTCGTAAATAAACCTGCACGTTCCTGTGTTGCAGTCAAGACACTGCCAAAGAACGTTCTCTGCGAGGTAGAAGTGATCGCAGCGATCGGATGATCTGATAAAAAATCCCTGTTGTCTGATTTCAGTCAGACAGCGGGGATTTTTTTTCGTGGTGATAAAGTATTTTTCTCTGTTTTGGAGCAATCTCTTTTTTGTGTTTTCAGGCGTTAAAACGGTAATGTTTTTTCTTGTGTAAAGTAGAACGCTGTAGTATAATAAAACCAGTTTTTTAGGATACGTATAAAAGCTTAATAAGGATGATCGGCAAACCAGATGAAAGTCTGGGACGCAAAGCTACAGGGCCTGTAAAATGGCAGCCAGTTGCATGAAATGAGGTGCACTGTCTGTGAGACGGTGTTTTTTTTATGATGTTATTCGGTTATGAGCAAGTAGCGAAGCGGATTGCGAATATCTGTTTGACAGACAGTGGGGTTGTAGGTCTGGATGCTGCAAAAGAGTTTTTTGGGCAATTAAAGACTTTAAGTGAAGCAGACGCTGAATGGAAATAAGCGGAGGGGAAGGATGCAGAAGAGCAAGAGTACAGAATGAATTGAAAAAGCTTGAAAATGTAATGTAATAATCAGAGCCACTTCCCTTTATTGTGAGTGGCTTTTTATTATGACAATTTTTGTGACAAACAAAAGAAAATAGACGCAACCAGGCGAAACATTGTTTGGCGTAGAAACACCGGAAATCCTTGAAAATAAAGGATTTTTGCTATATGATGAAACAAGTTGAACTCTATCATTGCGTAATAAAAAAAAATCCTGTATAATACCAAACTGTAATATTGTATCATTCAGCGGACAGAGAAATACGCTGTGAATCATTAAAAGAAGTCAGGAGGACATAAGTACATGCGAGTCGATGCGGACGATTTTGCCCGACCTTGCAGCTGCGGGAGGGAGCACCACATAGACGTTAGAGAAATTGTAATTGAATCAGGAGCTATCGGGAAATTGGAAAAGGAAATGTCAGACGGTGATCTGAAAGAATGTATTTCCCCGCTTCTGATCTGTGACACGAACAGTTACAAAGCTACAGAGGAACTGATGGAGGATATCTATGACCGGTGTCAGGTACTGATCCTGGATGCTGAAGGTCTTGAGGCAGATGAGCGTGCCGTGGAGATCGTGGAGAATTATATGGAAGAGGACATCGATCTTGTTCTTGCAGTTGGAGCGGGGACGATCCATGATCTCAGCCGTTTTGTCGCCCATCAGTACCGGATCCCTTTTGTCTCTGTGCCCACCGCAGCCAGTTCAGACGGATTTACTTCCACAGTAGCAGACATGACCTGGAATGGTGTAAAAAAAGTATTTCAGGCATCTGCGCCACTTTTTGTTTTTGCGGATACGGATATTTTTGCTAAGGCGCCTGCAAGGCTTACAGCAGCCGGGGTGTCAGATATTCTGGGAAAATACATTGCGCTGGCAGACTGGAAGATAGCAAGTATTCTTATGGATGAATACTATTGTACAGCGGTGGCAGACCTGGAAACAAAAGCGATCCGGACTGTTAAGGATAATCTGAAAGAAATTGCAGCAGGAGAGAAAGATGCATGTGAGAAGCTGATGTATGCGCTGATCCTTTCCGGACTGGCCATGCAGATGACAGGAAACTCCAGACCGGCATCCGGGGCGGAGCACCATATGGTCCACCTCTGGGATATGGAAGTGGTCAATGGCCACCTAGATGCTCTTCACGGGGAGAAGGTTTCTGCAGCAACCATGTTGGTCCTTCTGGAATATAAAAAGCTTGCAGATGCTATCCGAAGAGGAGCCTGCAGAGTGCATGCCTTTACAGACGGAGACAGAGAACTCCTGCAGGAGACCTTCGGCAGAAAAGGGATTCTTGGAGCACTTGAAAAAGAAAACACTCCGGAACTTCTGGACGATGTAAGCACAGAAACACTTTCCGGTGCACTTCCGGAAATCCTTAAGATCATAGATCTTCTTCCTGCAGTTACAGATATGCAGGAGATGATGAGTATCGTCGGCTGCGTGAGCAGAGTCCGGGATATCGGACTGCCGGGAAAAGCGATCGAGGAGAGTCTCAGACTTGCACCGTATACAAGAAGAAGGTTGAGCCTTCTGAGACTTCGGAAGATGCTCACATACTGAGCAGGAACAGCTCATAAAAGGTTCTTTTGACTTGACATAAATTTTAGGAAAGGCAGTGATGAACGGTTTGATGAGAGTAGGAATGGGATATGATGTACATAAACTGACAGAGGGCAGGAAACTGATCCTTGGTGGTGTTGATATTCCTTGGGAAAAAGGTCTTTTGGGCCATTCGGATGCAGATGTTCTGATCCATGCGATCATGGATGCACTTCTGGGAGCTGCGGCTCTTGGAGATATCGGAAAGCATTTTCCGGATACAGACCCTGCATATAAGGGAATCTCCAGTGTGAAACTTCTGGTGCATGTTGCCGGATTACTGAAGGAGAATGACTATGCGATCGGAAATATCGATGCCACCATCATCGCTCAGAAACCGAAGATGGCACCACATATTCCGACGATGAGAGAAAATATCGCAGAAGCACTTGGGATTAAAATATCACAGCTGAATATCAAGGCGACCACAGAGGAAGGCCTTGGATTTACAGGACAGGGAGAGGGAATCTCCTCACAGGCGATCTGCTCCCTGTACAGAATCGGGAAATTGGAGGAAGAGTAACATGAAGATTTTTAACACACTGACACGCAGAAAAGAGGAATTTGTACCTCTGGAAGAAGGAAAAGTAAAAATGTATGTCTGCGGACCTACGGTATACAATCTGATCCATATCGGAAATGCCCGCCCTATGATCATTTTTGATACAGTGCGCAGGTATATGGAATATAAAGGATATGAAGTAAATTATGTATCCAACTTTACCGATGTAGATGACAAGATCATCAAGAAGGCAATTGAAGAGGGCGTTTCCGCAGAGGAAATCTCTACCCGTTATATCAAAGAGTGCAAGAAGGATATGGCAGATATGAATGTAAAACCTGCTACAACTGCACCCCAGGCTACACAGGAGATCCAGGGCATGATCGACATGATCCAGACTCTTATTGATAAAGGATATGCATATCCGGCAGCTGACGGGACCGTTTATTTCCGTGTAAAGAAATTCAAAGAGTATGGCAAGCTTTCTCATAAGAATCTGGATGATCTCCAGTCAGGATTCCGTTCTCTTAAGGTATCCGGTGAGGATCAGAAGGAAGATCCGTTAGACTTCGTGCTTTGGAAACCAAAGAAAGAGGGCGAGCCGTCCTGGCCGTCACCGTGGTGCGACGGACGTCCTGGCTGGCATATTGAGTGTTCTGTTATGTCCAAGAAATATCTCGGAGAAGAGATTGATATCCATGCAGGCGGTGAGGATCTGATCTTCCCGCATCATGAGAATGAGATCGCACAGAGTGAGTGCTGCAATGGTAAGATTTTTGCAAGATACTGGATGCATAATGGTTTCCTGAACATCGACAACCGCAAGATGTCCAAATCTCTCGGAAATTTCCGTACCGTTCGTCAGATCGGTGAACAGTATGATCTTCAGGTTCTCCGTTTCTTTATGCTGAACGCACATTACAGAAGTCCGCTGAACTTCAGCGCAGATCTGATGGAGGCAGCAAAGAACTCTCTGGAGCGTATCCTTGAGGCGGCAGGCAAGCTCAGCGACCGTAAAGACAATGGGGCGGCAGAGAATATTACAGAGGAAGAGCTTGCGCTTCTCAAAGAGGCAGAAGGTTTTGTTACCAAATTTGAAGCTGCCATGGATGATGATTTTAATACTGCAGATGCACTTGCGGCAATTTTTGAGCTTGTAAAATTTGCCAACACAAACGTAGACGAGAACAGCTCAAGGGAGTTTGCCGGTGGTCTTTATGAGGAACTTTTTAAGCTCAGTGATGTGCTGGGACTGAAAATCGAGAAAAAAGAAGAGATTCTTGACAAAGAGATCGAGGATCTGATCCAGGAACGCCAGGCTGCAAGAAAGGCAAAGGATTTCAAGAGAGCAGATGAGATCCGAGATGAGCTCCTGAAAAAAGGTATCATCCTTAAAGATACAAGAGAAGGTGTGAAATGGCAGAGAGCTTAAAGAAACTGAAAGAGCTGTTTGATCTGAAAGACGCAGACCTTCGGACTTATTCGCCGCTGACGCTGGCCTATATCGGGGATGGTGTTTATGAGCTGGTGATCCGTACTATTCTTGTGAAAAAAGCGAATTGTCCGGTAAATCGTCTCCACAAAAAAGCCAGCAGCCTTGTAAAAGCATCTGCACAGTCGGGTATGATGGAGATCCTCGAACCACTTTTGACAGAAGAAGAAAAAAGTGTATATCGAAGAGGAAGGAATGCGCATTCCGCTACTATGGCCAAACATGCCACCATGGCGGATTACCGGCGTGCCACAGGGTTTGAGGCGCTGATGGGATATCTTTACCTGAAAGAGGATTTTTCAAGGATACTGGAACTGGTCCATGCAGGACTTGAGAAGGAGGAAATTTAAATTGACTGAAATGATAGAAGGAAGAAATGCGGTCCTTGAGGCATTTCGTTCCGGTAAATGTGTTGATAAACTGTTTATTCTGGATGGCTGTCAGGACGGACCGGTCCGCACCATCGCAAGAGAAGCCAGAAAACATGATACCATTGTAAAATTTGTTCCAAAGGAACGATTGGATTCCATGAGCGAGACAGGTGCACATCAGGGTGTGATCGCACAGGTTGCGGCTTATGATTATTCTACAGTGGAAGATATCCTGAAAAAAGCAGAAGATAAGGGAGAGCCTCCGTTTATCATTCTTCTTGATAATATTGAAGATCCTCATAATCTGGGAGCTATCATCCGTACCGCAAATCTCGCAGGTGCTCATGGTGTGATCATTCCCAAACACAGAGCAGTAGGACTGACTGCTACGGTTGCCAAGACGTCGGCAGGCGCACTGAATTATACACCGGTTGCCAAGGTTGCTAATCTGGGACAGACTATTGATGAACTGAAAGAAAAAGGCATCTGGTTCGTATGTGCAGATATGGACGGAGAGGTGATGTACCGTCAGAATCTGACAGGACCTATTGGCCTTGTGATCGGAAATGAGGGAAATGGTGTAAGCCGCCTTGTAAAAGAGAAATGTGATTTTACTACCGCGATCCCGATGAAGGGGGATATCGATTCCCTCAACGCTTCTGTAGCAGCAGGGGTGCTTGCTTTTGAGATCGTGAGACAGAGACTGTCAAAATAAATACATCAAATACAGCCATAGCTGTTCGGAGAAAAAATGTGCCGATATAATGAGATGACGGATGAAGCTCTTATCGAAAGACTTCGTGCAGGGGAATCTGCAATTGCAGATTATCTGATGGAAAAGTATAAAGGTCTGGTCAGAAAAAAGGCTCGTGCCATGTTTCTGATAGGTGGGGACACAGATGATCTGATACAGGAGGGGATGATCGGACTGTTTAAGGCAGTCCGTGATTACCAGCCAGACAGGGAGTCGTCTTTTCAGTCTTTTGCAAATATATGTATTGACAGACAGATATATACTGCAATTAAAAGTTCAAACCGCCAGAAACATCAGCCACTGAACACTTATGTGTCTTTAAGCGACGGAGAGGCGGAGGAAAACTTCAGAGATTCCTGTGTGGAGCATGATAATCCGGAATCGATCCTGATCGACCGGGAAAATGTGGCGGCTCTCGAAAATGAAATGAAAAAGAGCCTGAGCCCTCTGGAAAACAGGGTACTGCAGTTGTATCTGGATGGAAATGGATATATGGATATTGCCCAGATCCTTGGAAAAACACCGAAATCCATTGATAATGCACTGCAGAGGATCCGTGGGAAAATTAAAAGCTATTTTTGAGAAGAGTAAATACCTCTTTCCTTTTGAATATAAAAGTATTAAAATAATATTCATAAGGAGCAGAATAAGAAAGGAGACCAAATTATGGCGAAGATCAATAAATATTGGGGACTTGTTGCAGTAGGAGCGCTTACCGCTGCCGCAGCAGGAGCTATCGCAGCACTTGTATCCAGACGATCCGTATGCGAAGAAGACTTTGAGGATGATTTCGAAGATCTTGATGATTTCAAGGATGACGAGAAGAAGGAAGAAAAAGAAGAGAAAGAAGTCTTCCAGGACTGGGACAAGACTGCATCTGAGACTGTAGAAGTTTCCAAAGAGGCAGAGGATGCTGAAGAGGCACCAACAGAAGCAGAAGAGGAAACACCTGCAGATGATGAATCGGAGGCCGAAGCGGAAGAAGAGACAGAAGCAGAAGAGACAAAGACAGAAGAGTAAAAAGAGAATCCTGCGTGCTGTGTCTGTGAGCGACAGCACACAGGATTTTTTGTGCTATAATCATGAAAATATGAATTTTTAAAAAAATAAAAATAATGTATTGACAATATGACAATCATCTGATAATATAAACAACTGTGAGCGGCACAAACGTCGCGAAACAAGCTGCTGTGGCTCAGTCGGTAGAGCGTCGCCTTGGTAAGGCGGAGGTCACGGGTTCGATTCCCGTCAGCAGCTTTTTTTGTGTCTAAAAACAGACAATTTTTTGTTTAGATACAGGTTTTGCGGGTTTCAAAAACTCCGGATTTATGATAAGATAAAACATCAGGATGATATTTAGGAGGGAAAGCAATGGAGAACGAAACAGTTTCCAAAAACTTTATTGAAAATATTATAGACAAAGATCTTGAAGAAGGCGTTTATGACACCGTGCATACACGTTTCCCACCGGAACCTAACGGCTATCTTCATATCGGACATGCGAAATCCATTCTTTTAAATTATGGATTGGCTCAGAAATACAACGGAAAATTCAATCTCCGTTTTGATGATACCAACCCTACAAAGGAGAAATCCGAATTTGTAGAGTCCATCAAGGCTGACGTGAAATGGCTTGGTGCAGACTGGGAAGACAGACTTTTCTTTGCATCTGATTATTTTGATCAGATGTATGAGGCAGCAGTGAAGCTTATTAAGAAAGGCAAGGCCTTTGTCTGCGACCTGACTGCAGACCAGATCCGTGAGTACCGAGGAACTCTTACAGAGCCAGGTAAAGAGAGCCCGTACAGAAACCGTACTGTAGAAGAGAATCTTCAGCTTTTTGAAGAGATGCGTGAGGGCAAATACGGAGATGGCGAGAAGGTTCTCCGTGCCAAGATCGATATGGCATCACCGAATATGAACATGCGTGACCCGGTCATTTACCGTGTAGCCCGCATGACACATCACAATACAGGAGATAAATGGTGCATCTATCCGATGTACGACTTCGCTCATCCGATCGAAGATGCCATTGAGGGTGTGACACATTCTATCTGTACTCTGGAGTTTGAGGACCACAGACCGCTTTATGACTGGGTGGTAAAGGAACTGGAATATCCGCACCCACCGAAGCAGATCGAGTTTGCAAAGCTGTACCTGACCAACGTTGTTACAGGTAAACGTTATATCAAGAAGCTTGTTGAGGACGGCATCGTAGATGGATGGGATGATCCGAGACTAGTATCCATCGCCGCACTTCGCCGCCGTGGATTTACACCGGAGTCTATCCGTAAATTTGTAGAACTCTGTGGTGTTTCAAAGGCGAACAGTTCTGTAGATTATGCAATGCTCGAGTACTGCATCCGTGAGGACCTGAAGCTGAAACGTCCGCGTATGATGGCGATCCTTGATCCGATCAAGCTCGTGATCGATAACTATCCGGAAGGACAGGTTGAGTATCTTGAAGCTCCGAATAATATGGAGAATGAGGAGCTTGGAACCAGAAAGATTCCGTTCAGTGGAGAACTTTATATTGAACGTGATGATTTTATGGCAGAGCCTCCTAAGAAATACAAACGTCTCTATATTGGAAATGAAGTTCGTCTTATGAATGCATATTTTGTAACCTGCACAGGTTATGAGGCAGATGACGACGGAACGATCCGTGTAGTCCACTGTACCTATGACCCGGAGACCAAGGGCGGAAATGCACCGGACGGACGTAAGGTAAAAGGAACGATCCACTGGGTGGAAGCATCCAATGCAGGTAAAGTTGAGGTAAGACTTTACGAGAATATCGTAGATGAAGAAAAAGGTGTTTACAATAAAGAAGATGGTTCTCTTAATGTAAATCCGAATTCTCTTACAGTAACAAGTGCTTATGTAGAGCCGGAGCTTCTGAAAGCAAAAGGTTATGACAGCTATCAGTTTGTACGTAACGGTTTCTTCTGCGCAGATATCCATGACTCCAGGGAGGGAGCACCGGTATTTAACCGCATTGTATCTCTGAAGAGCTCTTTCAAATTACCGAAAGCATAAAAACTGTCAAAAAGAATACGAAACATATGACAGCAGTACACCGTGAACAGGTATCAGGGTGTACTGCTTGTTTTGTTTTATCGTCATCAGGAATAAATGGATAAGTACAAAATGCTCCTGCAACGATTTCGGTTGCGCCCATTTACAGAAACGGTTATACTGATAACACAGGAAAGAGAGGAATTACACATGAAGAAAATCGTGCTTGCTTCCGCATCTCCCAGGAGGCGGGAACTTTTAAGCCAGGTAGGAGTCGCCTTTGAAGTGAAGCCTGCCAGCGGGGAAGAACGGATCACCAGTGCAGAGCCTGCGAAAGTGGTGGAGGAACTTTCTCGTCAGAAAGCTATGTTTACGGCATACGCGTTGGAGGAAGAGGAGAACCGAGATCTGAGAGATGTGGTTGTGATCGGTGCAGATACCGTTGTATCTTATGAGGGTAAGATTTTAGGTAAACCGGCAGATGAGACAGCTGCAATAGAGATGCTCGCTATGCTGCAGGGGAATACACATCAGGTATATACCGGTGTAACTTTGTTGATAAGAGAAAAAGGGAGATGGAAAGCTCATACCTTCCATGAGTGCACAGATGTGAGCTTTTATCCGGTGACAGAGGAAGAAATAAAGGAATATGTAAATAGCAAAGACCCAATGGACAAAGCCGGAAGCTATGGAATCCAGGGCGCCTGGGGAGCCTATGTGAAGGGAATCCGTGGTGATTATAACAACGTGGTGGGACTGCCTGTGGCAAGACTGATCTATGAGACAAAAAAACTGGGAATGAACCTGAGAGGATGAAAGACAAAATGATAAAAGCTTGTATATTTGATCTGGATGGAACAATTGCGGATACACTGGAATCTATGGCATATGTGGCGAATGAGATCATGGAAAAGTTTTCCCTGAAACCACAGCCGGCAGATAATTTTCGTTATTATAGCGGTGAAGGTGCAGATATGCTGATCAGAAGATGCCTGATCGATGCAGGAGATCCGGAGCTGGTACACTATGAAGAAGTCAGGGAACTTTATCGCAGGAAATTTGATGAAGATCCGCTGTATAAAGTTGTGCCATATAAAGATATGCCGGAAACCCTTCAGAAGCTGAAACATGCAGGCCTTAAGATGGCTGTATGCTCCAATAAGCCTCATGTTGCGGCGCAGAAAGTGGTAAAGGCGATCTATGGCGATCTGTTTGATGAGGTGATGGGACAGCAGGAAGGGATCCGCAGAAAGCCGGCGCCGGATGGTCCGCTGAAGATTGCAGAAGATTTCGGCGTAAAGCCGGAAGAATGTATGTATATCGGAGATACAAAGACAGATATGCAGACAGGAAGTGCTGCCGGAATGTATACCGTTGGTGCACTATGGGGATTCCGTGACAGAGAAGAGCTTGAAAATAACGGTGCAGATATTGTAGCAGCTGTACCTGGTGATCTGTTTACTATTTATGAGGAGAAGCAGCATGATTAAGATGGTTGCCAGTGATCTGGATGGAACGCTGCTTATCGGTGGAAGACAGACGCTGCCGGAAGAGATCTTTCCGCTGGTAAAGGAATTGAAAAAAATGGGAATCCTCTTTGTGGCAGCCAGTGGCAGACAGTATGCCAATATGAGGAATCTTTTTGCGCCGGTAAAGGACGAGATGGCATTTATCAGTGAAAATGGCGGGCTCGCTGTCCAGAATGAGAAGCTTCTGTACTGCGACAGCTTTGACAAAGAACTGGTCAGAGAGATCATTCAGGCAATATGGGAAAAGCCCGGAGCGGAATTTTCCTGTTCTACAAAGGATTTTTATTATATCATGCCCAAGACAGAACATTATCGCCATCTGATGATTGAAGAAGTAAAAAATCAGTGTAAGATCATAAAGAGTTTTGATGAGATCACAGAGCCTTGTATGAAGGTTGCAGTTTATGAGAGAGAAGGAATGACGGAGGAATCCATCCGGTACTGGAGAGAACGGTTCAAAGACAGATGTACTGTTGTGACATCCGGATTTGCGTGGGTGGATTTTGTTCCATTTACCACGAACAAAGCAAAAGGGATCCGTAAATACCAGGAACTTTTGGGAATCGGACCGGATGAATGTATGGCGTTCGGGGATGAATACAATGATATTGAAATGATGAAATCTGTAAAATACAGCTTTGCCATGAAGCATGCGAAGCCAGGGGTAAAGGCGGCGGCTTTCTACGAGACAGAGAAGGTGGAACCAGTACTTCGCAGACTGATTGCGGCGGGCGGAGATATAAAGGAGGTACTTTAATATGTACAAGAAAGAATATGTCCAGACATTTCTGGAAAAACAGGGTCAGCTTTTTGATGAGCCGGTAGCAGAGGATTTTGAGGAGGCAGAGGAATTTCTAGAGGATTGCATGGCAGTTGTGCTGGATTCCCTGAAGGATGTTAAAAAATATCTGGATGGAATGGGCGCAGATGTGGAGGGGATTTCCCTGAAGGAGCTGGAAGAAGAAAGCGAAGTATTTAAACTCCCGGACGGAAAATATATGATCGTAGAAGGCTGACGGAAAGCAGGGATTACACCTCTGAAAATTAAATATGATAAACTTGCATCAGCAAAAAGAAAGCCCTGCGTAGAAAGGGTAAATGTGGGGAAAATAAAATGATGTAAAGGAGGATGGGATATGAAAAAAAGCAGAGTGCTGGCAGTCGTCATGGCTGTGCTTATGATGGTAACGCTGCTTCCATCGATGGTATTTGCCACTGCAGCTCCATCTGGAAATCTTGATGGAAAGCTGAAGGTCAAAGGAACACTTGCGATCGGGTCTACCTTAAGTGCAGATTACTCAAAGGTCAAGCCGGAGGGGATCACAGATGATAATGTGAGTTTTTCCTGGTCATTAAAAGACGGAGACCTTCTTACAGAGGTAGGAACTGACAAGACTTATAAAATCGATGAAAAAGATCTGGGTATTCCGATCGTTCTGAAGATCACCGGAAAAGAAGAGACGGGAGTCAGTGGTGAGCTTACGGTGACGACCCAGGAGGTTTCCGAAACAGAGGAGGAAGCCAAAGCACTGGCAGAAAAGAAAAAGGAAGAAGCCAAAGCAGCAGGAGAAGATCCGGATGCGGAGGAAAGTGAAGCTTCGGAGTCTTCAGAGAACATGCCGGATACAGAAGCTGGAACGTCAGAGGAGCCTGATAGTGCTCAGCCTGAGGAAACCATAGAGCCGGCAGAAGAAACGGAGTCTGCGGATGTGCAGGAGAATACAGATGTACAGGAACCTGCAGATATCCAGAAGCCTGCCGAAAACTCTGTTATAGAAGTAAACGGAAACGGAGAACAGTCAGGGCCTCAGAATACCGATGAGGCAGATACATCTGGAGATAGTCAGACAGAGACACCGGATTCCGCAGATACAGTAGCAGACGCTTCCGAAAAAAATGAGGAACCGACATATTCGGCATCTGCATACACGGAAGATGGAAGTGGAATTCTGGATTTTGGTTCCGTGGAAGAGGGATATACGGAAATTCCGGAAGCACAGATGGTTACTATCACAAATAACGGAACCGGGGATCTTAATTTTAAAGAGATCGCCCCGGAGAATTTCATGGCTGCGGATATTAACGATGCGCCATTAAAGAGTGGTGAAAGTGTTGCTGTGTGGGTAAAACCACGAGAAGGTCTGAAGGCTGGAGAATACAAAGATCTGATCACGTATCAGACAGAAGAAGGTGCCGATGTCTTCTTTGAAGCGGACTTTACAGTAAAAGAACCGGAAAATAAAAAAGTCGAAGATCATGAAAATAATGAGCAGACAGATCCCGGGGAAACATCGGACCCTGCAGCGGAAAAAATATACAAGCTAACTGCGGATCCGACAGAACTGCCTTTTGATGATCTGACTGCCGGTTATGAAAAGGTAGAAACAACAAGTACAGTCACGATCAAAAACGAAGGTACAGAAGCTGTGACGTTAGTACAGCCTGAATCGGAGTTTTTTGATATTGCGCCGGTCAGTGAAGTGGAGAGCAGCGGAAATATCCAGTTGGCGCAGGGAGGAGAGCAGACCTTTACCGTACAGCCTAAGCTTGGACTCTCTGCAAAAGATGATCCATACGTGGAAGAGCTTGTATTTGCTTCTGATGAAAGCACGGAAGCATCTGCTACAGTGACGGCTTCGGTTATGGTAAAGACAGAAACACCAAAAACAGTTACTGCAACAGTGAAACCGGAAGGTCCTCTGAAGTTTGGAACACTGGAACAGGGCTATGAGACTGCGCCGGATGTACAGCCTGTAACCGTAGAGAATACAGGTACAGAAGCTATCCGGATCCAGCTTTCTGCTCCGGAGGATTATGAGGTGGGAGAGCCTTCTGCGGAAGTGCTCAATCCCGGAGATAAGGCGGCAACCTTTACTGTACAGCCCAAGACCGGTCTTCAGGCCGGAGATCACAGCGATACGATTTCTGTGACAGATCAGAATACCGGAAACACACTGGCTGAAGTCCGGCTGGAATTTACAGTTTCGGAGTCGGAACCGGAACCCAATCCCGGTCTTTCGGTAACAGACAGTCTGGAGTTTGGAACCAAAGAAGAAGGTTATAAGGAACTTCCTGATGCGAAGACAGTTACAGTTACCAACACCGGAAATACAAAAATTGTTCTGAAACAGCCTTCATCAAATGCATATACAATTGGTACACTTTCCGCCACAGAGCTGGAAGCAGGAGATAATGCAACCTTTAGCGTACAGCCGGTCAGCGGACTTTCACAGGGGGAATATCTGGAAGACATTGTGATCGCCAATGATGCAAACGTGGAAGCTTATGTAAATGTCCATTTCAGCGTTACAAAGAAAAAAACAGATAACAGTAAGAAGGCGAATAACCTTACAGGTATCAAAAAGCCATCCGATATCAAAGATCTTCCCAATGGAACCCAGAAGACCCAGAAAGCCCTGAAGCTTCCGGGAACAGTAAAGATCACTACAACAAAGGGAGAGCAGAAGGCATCTGTTAAATGGGATGTTAAGGGATCTTCCTATGATCCGTCTTCTGCAGAACGTCAGATATTTAACGTAAAAGGTACCGTCATTCTTCCGGAGGGGGTTAAGAATCCCAACAAGATCAGTACAGTGATCGCAGTAAGTATTACAGTAAATGGATATCAGGGCACGGAAGCCGCTGCATCGGACAATAAGATCACAGGCATTGATTCCAATGGCAAGTATGATACCAATACAAAGATCACCTTTACAGCATCTGGTGCAGGGATGGATAATACAAACCCGCGTAAGGGAGATACCAGATATCAGCCGAAGAGCTGGAAGATCACAGAGACCCGTACCTGGGATGGAGAGCCTTATACTGCAACATTCCGTGTCAGCAAGCCGGGAAAATATACTCTGAAAGTTACCTTTGGACAGCAGAAATACGACGGCTCCAGCTGGAAGGATACCGGTACACAGTCAGAAAGTACGGTTACTTTTACGGTATCACAGGCAGCAGTTCTTACTGCGACTCCGAGTCCGGCAGTGACACAGACAAATCAGAAATCTGCAGTGCAGACGGGAGACAGTACACCGATCATGACATTTGTGATCATTTTGATCGTGGCTGTGGTATGTATTGGAGGAATCCTTGTATATCGTAGAAAGAAAAAATAAGAACAGAATGTAGAAGATAGTTTTACAGCACCCTCCGTACAAAAAATGTACGGAGGGATTTTTTTGCACATAGAGATCCGTTTTACATGCTGTTACTAGCACTCTATAATGATGAGTGCTAAATTTTTCTTGACTTTTGTAAAAAGTCGTATTAGTATATATTTATTGAAAAAACAACAGGTTTCCGGCTCTGTCGGAACATCAGAAATAAAAATAAAAACAAAAGGAGAGTGACATATATGTCAGCAAAACATGGCAGTTTATCAATCAACAGTGAAAATATTTTTCCGATTATCAAGAAATGGTTATATTCCGACCATGATATTTTTGTAAGAGAGATGATCTCCAACGGATGCGATGCGATCACCAAACTGAGAAAGCTGGAAGTTATGGGAGATTATACATTTCCGGAAGGTTACAAACCGGCTGTAAATGTTATCGTTGATCCGGATCAGAAAACTTTGAAGTTTATCGATAACGGTATTGGTATGACAGCAGATGAAGTAGAGGAATATATCACACAGATCGCTTTTTCCGGTGCCACAGAGTTTCTTGAGAAATATAAGGATAAAACAACGGATGATCAGATGATCGGTCATTTCGGACTTGGATTTTATTCTGCATTTATGGTTGCAGATGAAGTTCATATTGATACTCTCTCTTACAAGGAGGGTTCCACACCGGTACATTGGACCTGTGACGGTGGTACGGAGTATGAGATGGCAGACGGAAACAAAACAGAACCGGGAACAGAGATCACTCTTTTCCTCAATGAGGAAAGCCTGGAGTTTGCCAATGAATATCGTATGAGAGAGGTTATCGAGAAATACTGTTCTTTCATGCCGGTAAATATCTATCTTTCCAAAGCAAATGCTGAACAGGAGTATGAAACCATCGATGAGGCAGATCTCCGTGAAGATGATGTGGTAGTTGAGCATATCCATGAGGATGCCAAGACAGAGGAAAAGGAGAATGATAAAGGCGAGAAAGAAGTTGTGGAAGTTTCTCCTGCCAAAGATAAAGTAAAGATCAATAAAAGGCCGGTATCTTTAAGCGATACACAGCCGCTCTGGATGAAACACCCAAATGAGTGCACGGATGAAGAGTATAAAGAATTTTACCGTAAGGTATTTATGGATTATAAGGAGCCGCTGTTCTGGATCCATCTGAACATGGACTATCCGTTCAATCTGAAGGGTATCCTGTATTTCCCGAAGATCAGGACAGAGTATGATTCCATTGAGGGAACCATCAAGCTTTATAATAATCAGGTATTTATTGCAGATAACATCAAAGAGGTGATCCCGGAATTCCTTCTTCTTCTGAAAGGTGTGATCGACTGCCCGGATCTTCCACTGAATGTTTCCCGTTCTGCACTGCAGAATGATGGTTTTGTGAAAAAGATTTCTGAATACATCACCAAGAAAGTAGCAGATAAGCTCACCGGAATGTGCAAGACAGACAGAGAGTCTTATGAGAAGTACTGGGATGATATCAGCCCGTTTATCAAATTTGGATGCATCAAGGATGCGAAATTTGGTGAGAAGATGAACGATTATATCCTCTTTAAGAATTTGGACGGCAAATATCTTACCCTGAAAGACTGCATTGAGGAAAATAAAAAAGAAGAAACAAAAGCAGCTGAAGAGGAGAAGACAGAGGAGAAAGCTTCTGAAGGCTCCCAGAATGAGGAACCGGAAAAAACGGTGATCTATTATGTGACCGATGAGGTACAGCAGAGCCAGTACATTAATATGTTCCGTGAAGCGGGTAAAGATGCTGTACTGCTGAAGCATGTGATCGATTCACAGTTTATTTCCCATCTTGAACAGCAGGATCAGACGATCCAGTTCAAGAGAATTGATGCAGATCTGACAGAAGAGCTTCGTGAAGACGGAGAAGCGGATGAAACAACAGTCAAGACACTTACTGAGGTGTTCCGTAAGAATCTTGGCAAGGATAAACTTGAAGTAAAAGTAGAGAAGCTGAAAAATGAGGGAACTGCAGCGATGATCACTCTTCCTGAGGAGAGCCGCCGTATGCAGGATATGATGAAAATGTACAATATGTACGGAATGGATCCGAATATGTTCGGTGGTCAGGAAGTACTTGTACTGAACGCAAATCATCCTCTTGTAAGATTTATAGCAGAAAATCAGGGATCAGAGTATGTTCCGGTGATCTGTGAACAGCTTTATGATCTTGCAATGATGAGCCATAAACAGCTTTCTCCTGAAGAAATGACAAAATTTGTAAAGAGAAGCAACGATATCCTTATGGTCCTTACAAAATAAAACGACATATAAAATGATCGAAAGGCTTTGCCCGTAATGGGGCGAAGCCTTTGCTTTTTTTATAACAATATGTGTATCTTTAACACAATTATAGGAATTTTAAATAAAATAATAGATATTAAATAAAAATAACCTGTAAAATATGACTAAAAATTTAAATTAGTATCTAATATGTATAAAATAAATTTTCAGAAGAAAGCGAAAAATATAGATAACTGTCGTATTATACATAAGGGAGTGCTTTTAAAAAGAGAAAAAAATGAAATGGAGGAACAAATGTATGAAAAAGGTGTATGGATTGATCAGAAGACTTGGTGCAAATTCGAAATACAAAGGATATTTTTTCGTTGCGGAAGCGGTAAAGATTTCCATGGGGTATCAGTATAAACCATTGCGGATCACAAAGGACATTTATCCATGCCTGGCGCGGAAGTACAGATCAACACCTACCAATATTGAGCATGATATCAGAACAATGGTAAATGTGTGTTGGGAAGGAAATAAAAAACTGCTGGATGAGATTGCAGGATATCCTCTGGAATACAAGCCTACCAACAGTGAATTTATTGATATGCTTGCGTATTACCTGAGGGAAATAGAAGAAGAGAATTGACTATAGCCTTTCAAAAAGAATCTGATTCCTGGACAGAAAGCTCAGGATCATATCATCCCAGAGCTGCTCCGGGCGTTTATCCATAGAGAATGTTTTGAGAGAGGTTCCGGTAGTACAAAGAAGGCTGTTATTTTTAAATTGAAGATTTAAGAATAGTCCGTCAATCTGTTCGGAGGAAATTCCGAAATCTGTATTTCTCATTGCAGCTTCAACTCCACTCCGACTTAAATGTAGCACGATCCTGAAGCTTAAGGGCGTACGCTTACCGCGGATCACAGACCAGCAGAAAGGTCTGATGTCCTTCCAGAGAGAATGTGTCCGGCCGTGCTCTGTGAGTCTGTTCATGCTGTCTGTATCAAAAAAATCTTTCTGAAGCCTGCCATCAATGGTAAAAGTATTAAAAGTAGTCACAGTCGCTTCGGACAGACAGAATTTGTCAAATACTTCTCCTATAAAAAGTTTGTTTGTGAAATCCCGGATATCTGTGATCTTTAATGCAAGCATGCCGCACTTCCTTTCTTTTATGTGATCGCGTGTAGACATTATATCTCAGATAAAGAAAAAAGGACAGACTTTTTAAAAAACTCTTTTCAAATATCTGTTTATGTGATACGATAGATGTGGTATTGAATACTACATATAATGGAAAAGAGGACGATATAATTGAGCTATAAGATTGCGATAGATAGCTGTGGGGAGCTTTTAGATGAATGGAAAAATGACGGCAGGATTGAATCCATACCACTGACGCTGACGGTGGGCGGTGAGAATATTATAGATGATGAGAATTTCAATCAGAAAGATTTTTTAAAGAAGGTTGCGGCCTGCCCGGAATGCCCCAAGTCTGCATGCCCTTCTCCGGAACGCTATATGAAGGCATATGAGTGTGATGCGGAACACATTTATGCGGTGACACTTTCGGCAGAACTGAGTGGTTCCTATAACAGTGCGATTCTTGGAAAAAACCTGTTCCTGGAAGAGCAGCCGGAGAAAAAGGTTCATGTATTTAATTCCAAATCTGCATCCGGTGGTCAGAGTCTGATTGCCATGAAGATCGTGGAGTGTGAAGAAAAGGGACTTTCTTTTGAAGAAGTAGTAAGTGAAGTAGAGAAATATATTGAAGAGATGAACACATTTTTTGTGTTGGAGAATCTGGAAACTCTGCGCAAGAACGGACGTTTGGGCAGAGTGAAAGCTCTGGTGGCCAGTGCACTGAAGATCAAGCCGGTTATGGGAGCTACTCCGGAAGGAACGATCTGTCAGCTGGATCAGGCCAGAGGCATGAATAAAGCAATCGTAAAAATGGTGGATCACATTGGAGAGAAGGGGATCAACATCCCGGAAAAGACAGTTGCCATCACTCATTGCAACTGTCCGGAAAGAGCGAAGATGCTGGAGGAGGCTATCCGTGAGAAACTGAATCCTGCAAAGATCGTAGTTATGGATACTGCCGGTGTCAGCAGTATGTATGCCAACGATGGTGGCGTTATCGTAGCAGTCTGATCAGAGAAAATCTCCAGTTCAGAAAATTATCACATTTCTTCAGGGAGTTGCCGCTTTTCTTTTGAAAACAAGTGTGCTATAATGAACGAAGTACTGAAGCGGCAAAGGAGAAAGACAATGAGCCAGAAGAAAGTTGACAAATATAAAAACAACAAATACTCGCGAAACAGTGCCCTGAAGAAGGAACGCGCAGAATTTGTACTTGAGATGGCGGCATGGATCCTCATCGCGGTTCTGCTTGTAGGCTGGATCGGATATTCCGCATATGCCAAGATCCAGGCGAAGGAAGCCAGTGTGAAGGTGGATACTGTGATGGATACTTCTGCATTGACAGATTATATTTCCGGATTGTCTTCAGACAGTGCGGAATAGAAAACACATATGAAATGATGGGTTCCCGGGATGTGTTGAAGCATCCCGGGGATTTTTATATACAGGATAAATACAATGCAATAAAAAACGGGTCTGCCATAAAGCAGCCCCGTTTTGACTTATACGTTTTTTATGGTTATAGAATTATAACTTTGTAACGTTAGCAGCCTGCATTCCGCGAGCGCCCTCTGTTAAGTCGTAGGATACAGCCTGTCCTTCTTCAAGAGATTTGAAGCCTTCACCGTTGATAGCGGAGAAGTGTACGAATACATCCTGTCCGTCCTCACCTGTGATAAAACCATAACCTTTTTCTGCGTTGAACCATTTTACAGTTCCCTTGTTCATTTTGTGTTACCTCCATAAAAATAAAAAAAATTAAAATAGCCTTCTGATGATAATAAAAAATCACCAGATTTTACAGACTATATTCATGTAAATATAATCTCTAAAAACTAGTGATTTTACATTAAATATTTTGCCATGCTCTGATTATATAACCCGTGTTTTGAAATGTCAAGGAGAAAATTCCAACAATTCCGGGGTGTAAAAAGAGGCGAAATTGCTTTGTAAAAAAAATCTTTATAAATAGAGAGATTTCGTGTATGATATAGGAGAATACAAGCGGATTGAAGGATCTGCTTTGAAAATACAGGATGAGAGGAGAACAGAAATGGGGATTCTGATTCGAGGAGGCCGGATCGTGGATGCGGCTACAGATACGGATAAAACAGGCGATATTTATCTGGAAGACGGAATCATTGCGGAAATAGGCCAGAAGCTGAAAAAGAAAGACGGCGACCGTGTGATCGATGCGAAAGGAAAGCTGGTCATGCCGGGAATTATCGACCTTCATGTCCATTTTCGTGATCCGGGCCAGACACATAAGGAAGATATCAAGAGTGGTGCTGCTGCGGCAGCACGTGGTGGTGTGACAACTGTAGTTGCTATGCCAAATACAACTCCCACTATTGATAATCCGGACCGGGTAAACTATGTACATAACAAGGCGGCGCAGGTTTCCGGTATTCATGTACTTCAGGCAGGTGCAGCCACCATGGGAGAAAAGGGGACTGAACTTGCAGATATTGCCGGAATGGTGAAAGCAGGGATCCCGGCAGTGTCCGAGGATGGAAAATCTGTGATGAATACAGCACTTTGTAAAGAAGCAATGAGGATCGTAGCAGAATGTGGCGTGCCGTTTTTTGACCATTGTGAAGATATCGATCTGCGTGGAGATGGATGCATGAATGAGGATGAGAACGCCAAAAGACTGGGGCTTCCCGGAATCTGCAATGCAGTGGAAGATACCATTACAGCCAGAGATATCATTCTGGCGCTGGAGACAGGAGTCCATCTTCATCTCTGCCACTGTTCCACTTATGGGGATGCCCAGATGATGAAGATCGTAAAAGAGAAAGGATACGACAATATCACAGCTGAAGTATGCCCGCACCATTTTATCCTTTCATCCGATGATATTAAAACAGATGACCCGAATTACAAGATGAATCCGCCGCTCCGTACACCGAAGGATGTGGAAGCACTGAAACAGGGCCTGAAGGACGGTACCATCGAGGTGATCAGCACGGACCATGCACCGCACAGTGCACAGGAAAAAACAGGTTCTATGAAGAATGCACCATTTGGGATCGTAGGTCTGGAAACAAGCCTTCCGCTCACCTATACAGAGCTGGTGGAAAAAGATGTGATCACACTGAAACAGATGGTTGAGAAGATGTGCCTGAATCCGGCGAAAATCCTCGGGCTTGACAGAGGAACTCTCCAGAAAGGCCATCCGGCAGATGTGATCATCGTGGATACGGAGCAGGAGTATGCTATCGATAAAAATAAATTTGTTTCCAAAGGACATAACACACCGTTTGATGGCTGGAAAGTAAAGGGAAAAGTGCTTTATACCATCTGTGACGGAAAAATTGTATTTAATAACCAGGAGGAGAAAGAATCATGATTAACAAACTGATCAGTAATATCCGCAAAACAAATGCACCAATCGTTGTAGGACTGGATCCTATGCTGAATTATATTCCGGAGTATATCCAGAAAAAGGCTTTTGCAGAGTTTGGGGAGACTCTGGAGGGCGCTGCAGAAGCAATCTGGCAGTATAACAAAGGAATCGTGGATGCGACCTTTGATCTGATCCCGGCAGTGAAACCACAGATCGCCATGTATGAGCAGTTTGGTATCCCGGGACTGATCGCATACAAGAAAACGGTTGAGTATTGTAAATCCAAAGATCTGGTTGTGATCGGTGATATCAAAAGAGGTGATATCGGTTCCACATCTGCAGCATATGCAGTTGGTCACCTGGGACAGGTTCAGGTAGGCTCAAAAAAATATGCAGGTTTTGATGAGGATTTTGCAACAGTCAATCCATACCTTGGTTCTGATGGTGTGAAACCCTTTATGGATGTATGCAAGGAAGAGAAAAAGGGTATCTTTGTTCTGGTCAAAACTTCCAATCCATCAAGTGGTGAGTTCCAGGATCGTGTCATCGACGGTCGCCCGCTCTATGAGCTGGTAGGTGAGAAGGTTGCACAGTGGGGCGATGAGCTTATGGGTGATGGATATAGTTATGTTGGTGCTGTTGTAGGTGCGACCTATCCGGAAATGGGAAAGGTATTAAGAAAGATCATGCCGAAGACATTTATCCTTGTTCCCGGATATGGTGCTCAGGGTGGAAAGGGCGCAGATCTTGTCCATTTCTTTAATGAGGACGGACTTGGTGCTATCGTAAACTCTTCCAGAGGAATCATCGCTGCATATAAGCAGGAGAAATATAAAGAGTTTGGCGCTGAAAATTACGCAGATGCTTCCAGAGCGGCAGTAAAAGATATGATCGCGGATATCAGCGGTGCGCTGGAGAACAGATAATACAGGAGGCATTTTATGAGTACATCAGAAAGTAAAAAAACAAAAAAGCCCTGTAAGATACTCAGCCAGGAATGTATTGGTACAGATATTTACAGTATGTGGCTGGATGCAGGTGAGATTGGAAAAAATGCAGTGCCGGGACAGTTTGTATCACTTTACAGCCGCAATGGCGGTAAGCTTTTGCCAAGACCCATCAGTCTCTGTGAGATCGATAAAGCAGAAGGAAAACTGAGACTGGTATATCGCGTTACAGGAAAAGGAACCGGTACGGAGGAATTTTCCAGACTTCATGCAGGGGTCCCCATTGAGACTATGGGACCTCTGGGAAATGGTTTTCCGCTGGATGCAGTAAAAGGCAAAAAAGTATTTCTCATGGGTGGAGGAATTGGAATCCCGCCAATGCTGGAAACTGCTAAACAGCTGGACGCAGAAAAGATCATGGTTCTCGGATACAGAGATGAGCTGTTTTTAAATAAGGAATTTGAAGCTTATGGAGATGTTTATGTGGCAACAGAAGACGGCTCTGCAGGAACAAAGGGAAATGTTATGGATGCCATCCGTGAGAACGATCTTGAGGCAGATGCGATCTTTGCCTGCGGACCTGCCCCGATGCTCCGTGCCATCAAGGCATATGCCCTTGAAAAAGGAATTCCGTGCTGGATCTCCATGGAAGAGCGTATGGCCTGTGGCGTAGGCGCGTGTCTTGCCTGTGTGTGCAAATCCAAAGATGTGGATCCTCATTCTCATGTCCATAACAAGAGAGTATGTAAAGACGGACCTGTATTCCTGAGCACGGAGGTAGAGTTATGAGCAGAATGAATGTAAATCTTGCCGGCGTAGAACTTAAGAATCCGGTGATGACAGCATCCGGAACATTTGGTTCCGGAGCGGAATACAGTGAATTTGTGGATCTGAACAGACTTGGCGCAGTTGTGACAAAAGGTGTGGCAAATGTACCGTGGCCGGGAAATCCTACACCGAGAGTGACCGAGACAGCATCCGGAATGCTCAATGCCATTGGTCTTCAGAATCCGGGAATTGATGTTTTCTGTGAAAGAGATATTCCGTTCCTTAAAAAATATGATACAAAGATCATCGTCAATGTCTGTGGAAAATCTGCAAAGGATTACTGTGAGGTTGTAGAACGCCTTGGAAACGAGCCTGTGGATATGCTGGAGATCAATGTTTCCTGTCCGAATGTCAAGGAAGGCGGAATTGCCTTCGGTCAGAATCCGAAAGCTCTTGAAGAGATCACAAAAGAAGTAAAGAAATATGCAAAACAGCCGGTGATCATGAAGCTGAGCCCAAATGTAACCGATATTACCGAGATGGCGAAAGCAGCAGAAGCTGGCGGCGCAGATGTTCTTTCTCTTATCAATACCCTGACAGGAATGAAGATCGATATCAACAGACGTACATTTGCACTGGCAAATAAAACTGGTGGAATGTCCGGTCCTGCAGTAAAACCGGTAGCTGTCCGTATGGTATATCAGGTGGCAAATGCAGTATCCCTTCCTATCATCGGTATGGGAGGAATCGCAACTGCTGAGGATGCCCTGGAATTTATTATGGCAGGTGCTACTGCAGTGTCTGTGGGAACTGCAAACTTTTTTAACCCTTATGCTACTGTGGAGATCGCAGATGGTATTCAGGCATTTCTTGAAAAACAGAAAGTGGAAGACATCAATGAGCTGATCGGAGTAGTGAAATAACGGAGGATTGCCGTATTTGCAATTCTGTTGTTCATATGTTAGAATTAACAGGATAAATAAAGGGATTTTACACTGGGATTGCAGCAGAGTGTGGATCCTGGGTTTGTCGTATATATGAAAAACATGGAGGATTAGATAAATGGAACAGTATAAGCAGGAATTTATTGAATTTATGATTGACTGTAATGTCCTGAAATTTGGAGATTTTACTACGAAATCAGGAAGAAAGACACCATTTTTTGTAAATACAGGATTTTACCGTACCGGTGCGCAGCTTCGCAAGCTGGGACAGTATTATGCAAAAGCGATAGAAAGCAAATTCGGACTGGATTTTGATGTGCTGTTTGGACCGGCATACAAAGGAATCCCGCTTTCTGTAGCAGCAACTATGGAGATCAGTGAAATGTACGGAAAGGATATCCGTTACTGTTCCAACCGTAAGGAAGTGAAAGACCACGGAGATAAAGGAATTCTTCTTGGCAGCCCGATCCAGGATGGGGATAAGGTAGTGATCATTGAGGATGTTACGACTGCAGGAACATCCATTAAAGAAACACTTCCGATCATCAAAGCGCAGGGAGATGTAAATCCGATAGGTCTTGTGGTTTCTGTTGACCGTATGGAACGTGGCCAGGGAACAAAGAGTGCGCTCAAAGAGATCGAGGAAACCTACGGCCTTCAGACTACAGCTATTGTAACTATGGCGGAGGTTGTTGAGCATCTCTACAACAAAGAATACAAAGGCCGTGTTGTGATCGATGATAAGCTGAAAGCTGCCATTGATGCATATTATGACCAGTACGGCGCAGAATAATATTGTTATAAAAGGTCATAAAAGAGCGGCGGATTCCGAAGGTCCGCTTTTACTGGGAGGACGCAGCCTTATGAATGAAAAAATTTATAAAACTATGGCGAGCAGCGGGGCGGGAAGCCTTGCACTCGGTATTGTCGTTCTGGTGACGGGACTTGTCACAGGAATTCTGATGATCGTGAACGGTGCGAGACTGCTCAGAAGAAAATCAGAGATATTAATCTAATATGATCTGAAAAGCCGCACGTTGTTCCGTGTGGCTTTTCGGACTATTTAAGCAGGGGAGAATATTGGAAAAAGGGACAAAACGCAGAGTAAAAAAACTCGGGACAGCTTTTTTTGTATTGTATGTTCTTGTTCTTGTGTATCTTCTGTTCTTTTCGGAAGGATACGGAAGAGTGGCGGATGCAGAAAGAGAATACCGTTACAATCTTGTTCCGTTTGTGGAGATCAGGCGTTTCTGGACTTATCGAAAAATAGTGGGTACATTTGCGCTTTTCACAAATGTTTTTGGAAATGTGCTGGGATTTGTGCCATACGGATTTATTCTTCCGGTAATAACCGGAAAAATGCGAAATGGCTTTTTTATCATATTATCCGGCTTTTTTATCAGTCTGACGATAGAAGTGATCCAGCTGCTTACAAAAGTTGGCTGCTTTGATGTGGATGATATGATATTGAATACTCTGGGCGCAGCGCTTGGATATGGGATTTATGCAGTCTGCGACAGGATTAGGAGAAAAATTAATGGCAAGAAGATATAGATATGCATTTGCAAAAAAAAGAGAAGCTTCCAAGGGAAAATGGTCTGTAGGACTTGCGGCGGCTTCCCTCGTGCTGTTTATCGCGGCAGTTGTGCTTGCACTCTTTTTTGATGGAAAGCTCGGGGGCCTGATCGGCGGAACCGGGCTTTTTGCCATGCTGCTTTCTGCATATGGCTTTACACTGGGGCTTTCCAGCTTTTCGGAAGAAAACCGGAAACACAGGACGAGCATGGTCGGGTCTATTTTGAACGGAGTGATCCTGGTTATCTGGCTGGGACTTTTTTTATCGGGGGTATAACAGATGGATAAAAAAGAACGCTTAAAAAAACAGCTGGACTTTATTATGGAAATAGATAAAGTCAAGAATATTTTCCGACAGACATATCTTGCAGACGGAAAGCGGAAAGAGAATGATGCGGAGCATTCCTGGCATCTGGCGTTGATGGCAGTGCTTTTAAAGGAATATTCCAATGAGGAAGTGGATCTTTCGAAGGTGATCCCTATGGTACTGGCGCATGATCTGGTAGAGATCGATGCAGGTGATACCTATGCATATGATGAAAAAGGAGCGACAACCAAGGAATACAGGGAGAAGCAGGCAGCAGAACGGATCTATGGACTATTGCCGGAAGATCAGGGACAGTGGTTAAAAGCATTATGGGAGGAGTTTGAGGCTTACGAAACCCCGGAGGCGAAATTTGCCCATGTGCTAGATAATTGTCAGCCATTGTTTCTAAATGATGCTTCCAACGGAAAAAGCTGGGAAGAGCATCAGGTGAAGAAAAGTCAGATTTATAAGAGAAACCGGAAAACAGGAGAGGGTTCTGAAGTGATCTGGGAATATATGAAAGAACTCGTTGACAAACACATTGCCCTGGGGCATGTGATCAATGATGAAAAAGATGGGAGATGAAGTCTTGGAAGAATGCATGAAAGAACGTTATGGACTTGCGAAGGAACGGATCCGTGAGATCATAACAGAAGAAACCGTAAAAAAACCGTTTGGAGATTTTTTCAGAAACAGGGCAAAGTTTCTTTCCATGGCAGCAGATGTGATGGATGAGAGCGCAGCAGAGCTTACGATGGAGGCGTTGAAAGAGAGAAATCATTGCTTTTATCAGGATATCCTCCCGGAAAATTATGAAAGCAGCTATGGAAATCCGGCGTATGCAGTACAGCAGATGGGAGAATATGGAAAAGCCTTCAGTTTTCTGTATGCAGAGATCGCAGGAACTGTAGCTTATGCTCATGAGAAAAGGCTGTGGGATATGACTGTATCCATGGAACTGTTTCTGGAAGTATATTCTGCATTTTGTGAGGAAGAACTTCCAGAGGCGGCAACAGTGGAGGGGATTCTCCGTTCCTATGTAAATGATTACTGCCAGGATATGATGGAGCAGAGGATACGGGAAGGTGTAGATCCGGAGCTTGACTTTGCAGCAGATATCATCATGAATTCGGATCTTTCGGATCTGAGATATCTGTATCGCTATGGCGAGTTTGTTTCAGAGAATGAAACAGGAGTTGCAGAGTTTCTGAACTCCCTTTCTCAGGAAGAGATCGATAAGATGGCTTCTACCTATACAGAAGGCTATCGGATCGGATTTATCACCGGACGGAAGGATATCACAAAAAAGAAAACAGTAAATATCCGATATAGTCTTGGTTTTGAACGGATGGTAAAAGCAGCGATCCTCCAGTTTGAAAAAATGGGTCTGAAGCCGGTAATCTATCGCCATGCAACGCATGTGGTAAATAAGAGAGGCGCCGTGAGAGTAGGCTATACAGGCGGCGTTGCCAATCCGCAGTACGATTACGATCATCGTCAGGACAGTGCATTGTTCCTGGATGGGGATTTTGTTCAGCGAAAACTTCGTGCTATGCAGACCTCCTATGAGAAGTACAGAGAACTGGCAGAAGTACATGGCGGTCCGGCCTGCATTGATACATTTGGAGAAAATCCTTTCTCTCCGATAAGTAAACCGGAAGCTTATGCATTAAGCGAGACACAGCAGAAGCTTCAGACAGAACTTGACAATGAATCCGGACAGATCGTAAACCGATACATCAAAGGTGATGAGAGAAGTTTTACGATCATTGCATATCCGGTTCCTGAGATTGGTGGAAATTATGAGGAAATTTTCCGTGAGATCGTAAAGATCAATACATTGGATTACCATCTCTATCAGGAAATCCAGCAGACGATCATCAATACCCTGGATACCTGTGAGTGGGTGGAAGTCAAAGGACGTGGAGACAATGAGACGGATCTTCTGATCCATCTTCATGAGCTGACAGATCCGGAGAAACAGACGAATTTTGAGAACTGTGTGGCAGATGTGAACATTCCGGTGGGCGAAGTCTTTACATCTCCGCAGCTGGCAGGCACAGGCGGAATCCTTCATGTGAAAAAAGTATATCTGAACGGTCTTCAGTTCCGGGATCTGAAACTGGTATTTGACTGCGGCCAGGTTATTGATTACACCTGCTCGAATTTTAAAACCGAAGAAGAGAACCGGAAATATATTGAAGATAATATCCTCCACCACCATCCGAAGATCCCCATGGGAGAGTTTGCCATCGGTACAAATACCACAGCTTATGTGGCGGCGCTGAAATACGGAATTGCGGATAAGCTTCCGATCCTGATCGCAGAAAAAATGGGACCGCATTTTGCTGTGGGCGATACCTGTTACAGCTGGGCAGAGGATACACCGGTATATAATCCGGATGGAAAAGAGATCATCGCCAGGGATAATGAGATTTCCGAGATGCGAAAAGATGACGTAAGCCTTGCTTATTATGGCTGTCATACAGATATTACGATACCTTATGATGAGCTTGGAAGTATCCGGGTGATCGATGATGAGGGAGAAATGATCTCCATTATCGAAAACGGAAGGTTTGTTCTTCCCGGAACAGAGGAATTGAACCGTCCTTTTGAGAATCTTCCATTAAATAATAATATAAGTTAATTAGTAAATTTACAGTTTTTCCGATCGTATTGACAGAAAGTGAGAATATACGTAGAATAACCATAACAATAGTCAAAGGACACAGGCTAATATTCAGTTAGTGTACCATGAAAGGAGAACACAATGGCAAAAGTAGGAATTGTAATGGGTAGTGATTCAGATATGCCGGTTATGAGCAAAGCAGCAGATATCCTGGAGAAACTGGGGATTGATTATGAAATGAAGATCATTTCCGCACACAGAGAACCGGATGTATTTTTCGAGTATGCAAAGACAGCAGAAGAAAAAGGCTTCAAAGTTATCATCGCAGGCGCAGGAATGGCAGCTCATCTTCCGGGAATGTGCGCAGCGATCTTTCCGATGCCGGTGATCGGTATTCCGATGCATACAACCTCTCTGGGAGGAAGAGATTCCCTTTACTCAATCGTACAGATGCCAAGCGGTATCCCGGTTGCTACAGTAGCGATCAATGGTGGCGCCAATGCGGGACTTCTTGCTGCCAAGATCCTTGCAACTTCCGACGCAGAGCTTCTTTTCAGACTGAAAGCCTACAGTCAGGATCTGAAGGAGCAGGTTGAGAAGAAAGACGCAAGGCTTCAGGAAGTTGGATACAAAAATTACTAAATAAATCTTTTACCATAAAAATAAAAAAGTGTTGTCATAAGGAGGACATTATGGATTACAAGACTTCAGGCGTAGATATTGAGGCAGGATACAAATCAGTAGAGCTGATGAAAAAGCACATTGCCAAGACAATGAGACCGGAGGTACTTGGAGGAATCGGTGGATTCTCAGGTGCATTTTCCATGGAGAAATTCAAAGATATGGAAGAGCCTACTCTGGTTTCCGGAACAGACGGATGTGGAACCAAGGTTAAGGTAGCCATGGTTATGGACAAGCATGATACCATCGGAATCGATGCTGTAGCCATGTGTGTAAATGATATTGCATGTGCAGGCGGCGAGCCATTGTTTTTCCTGGACTACATTGCTTGCGGCAAAAATTATCCGGAAAAGATCGCAGAGATCGTAAAAGGTGTTGCAGAGGGCTGTGTACAGTCTGAGGCAGCTCTGATCGGTGGTGAGACAGCAGAGCATCCTGGACTTATGCCGGAAGATGAGTACGACCTTGCCGGATTTGCAGTAGGAGTCGTTGACAAAAAAGATCTTCTTACAGGAGAGGCCCTGAAACCAGGAGATGTCCTGATCGGTATGGCTTCCACAGGAGTTCACAGTAATGGATTTTCTCTTGTACGTAAAGTATTTGACATGACAAAAGAGTCTCTGGATACTTATTATGAAGAGCTTGGAACAACTCTGGGAGAGGCACTGATCGCACCGACCAGAATCTATGTAAAAGCGCTGAAGAGCATCCGAGAGTCTGGCGTGAAGATCCATGCATGCAGCCATATCACAGGTGGTGGATTCTATGAGAATATCCCGCGTATGCTGAAAGAGGGAACCAGAGCTGTTGTCAAAAAAGACAGCTATCCGGTACTTCCGATCTTCAAGCTCCTTGCTGAAAAAGGAAATATTGATGAGCATATGATGTATAATACATATAATATGGGTCTTGGAATGATCCTGGCAGTAGATCCTGCAGATGTTGACAAAACAATGGAAGCTATCCGCAAAACCGGCGATAAGCCATATGTGGTAGGATCCATTGAAGAGGGAGAAAAGGGAGTGACCTTATGTTAAAGATCGGTGTTCTTGTTTCCGGTGGGGGAACGAATCTTCAGGCGATCCTGGATGCTATTGATGCAGGAGAGATCACAAATGCAAAAGTGGATATTGTGATCAGTAATAATGCCTCCGCTTATGCTCTGGAAAGAGCCAGAAAGCATGATATAGAGGCGGTATGCATCGCACCGAAAGACTATCTGGACCGAGAAGCTTTCCATAAAGCATTACTGGCGAAGCTTCAGGAAAAAGAGGTGGATCTGATCGTTCTTGCAGGATATCTGGTTGCAATCCCTCCGATGATGGTGGAAGCGTATCCCAACAAGATCATCAATATCCATCCATCTCTGATCCCGTCTTTCTGCGGAAAAGGTTTTTATGGACTTAAGGTCCATGATGCAGTTCTTGCAAGAGGCGTGAAAGTAACAGGCGCTACGGTTCATTTCGTAGATGCCGGAACGGATACAGGTCCGATCATTCTTCAGAAAGCAGTAAAGGTAAAAGACGGAGATACATCCAAGGAGCTTCAGAGACGTGTAATGGAAAAAGCAGAGTGGAAGATCCTTCCGGAAGCAATCAATCTTATCGCCAATGACAAGATCACAGTGACAGATGGAATTGTTTCTTTAAAGTAATCAGCAGACAGATGAAACAAAGGAGTAAACAGATGAAAGTATTAATCGTAGGAAGCGGCGGAAGAGAACATGCAATTGCATGGAGTGTTGCAAAAAGCCCGAAAGTTGACAAGATCTACTGCGCACCTGGAAATGCAGGAATCGCAGAGTATGCGGAATGTGCAGATATCGGAGCAATGGAATTTGAAAAACTGGCAGCCTTTGCCAAAGAAAAAGAAATCGATCTTACTATCGTGGGAATGGATGATCCTCTTGTGGGCGGAATCGTAGATGTATTTGAGGCAGAGGGACTGCGTGTGTTCGGACCGCGCAAAAATGCTGCTATTCTGGAAGGCTCCAAGGCTTTTTCCAAGGATCTTATGAAAAAATACGACATTCCTACAGCTGCTTATGAGAATTTTGATGATCCGGAAAAAGCTCTGGAATATTTAAGGACCGAGGCAAAATTCCCGATCGTTTTGAAGGCAGATGGTCTTGCTCTTGGAAAAGGAGTTCTGATCTGTCAGGATCTTGCAGAGGCAGAAGCTGGCGTAAAAGAGATCATGGAAGACAAAAAATTCGGAAATGCCGGAAATACCATGGTAATTGAAGAATTTATGACTGGCCGTGAGGTTTCCGTACTTTCTTTTGTAGATGGAAAGACGATCCGTACCATGACATCCGCGCAGGATCACAAGCGTGCGAAGGATGGGGATCAGGGACTGAATACAGGCGGAATGGGAACATTTTCTCCAAGTCCGTTCTATACTCCGGAAGTAGATGAATTCTGTAAGAAATATGTTTATCAGAAAACAGTAGATGCCATGGCAGCAGAGGGACGTCCGTTTAAGGGAATCATTTTCTTCGGACTGATGCTTACTGCAGATGGCCCGAAGGTTCTGGAATATAATGCAAGATTTGGGGATCCGGAGGCACAGGTTGTTCTTCCGCGTATGGAGAATGATATCATTGAAGTAATGGAAGCCTGTGTAGACGGCAAACTTGATCAGATCGATCTGAAATTTGAGGACAATGCAGCAGTTTGTGTTGTTCTTGCAAGTGATGGATATCCGGTAAAATACGAAAAAGGTATCCCGATCCATGGATTTGAGAATTTTAAGGACAAAGACGGATACTACTGTTTCCATGCGGGAACCAAATTTAAAGATGGAGAAATCGTTACGAACGGTGGGCGTGTTCTTGGCATCACTGCCAAAGGAGAGACATTAAAAGAAGCCAGAAAGAATGCATATGCTGCTACAGAGTGGATCAGCTTTGCAAATAAGTATATGCGTCACGATATCGGAAAAGCTATCGACGAGGCTTAAGTTGGTCATTTTTCACAGGCACAGCTTGACGAAAACAGGGATTTCATTGTACAATAGTAACAACTATGAAACACAGTGAGTAGTTACGAACATGAAAAGCTGGATGCTGACAGGGCACAACAGGAACCAACCATTTTCCTTGATGAGGTGTCGCATCCAAGTGATGAGGCAGAGAGGACAGAAAAATGGGAATCAGTGTAGAAGAAGCAATCCATGAGCTCAGAAACAGGGAGGAAGTATTTGTTGCATATTCACAGGCAACCAGACTTCCATATGTGACCTGTGATGAAGAAACATTTAATGACCAGGCAAGGATTTTTGCCACAGAAGAAGAGATCAAAGAATATGGTAAACAGCTCCTTGAGGATAAGATCCTTCTTATGGGCATGAAATATGAGAAAAAAGACTATCCAAGACTGTATGGTACGCTGTACGCGATCGGAGTGAACAGTGTGATCTGGATCGACGGAGAAGAGAAGATCGAGATTGAGATCGGAAAGATCGCAAACCAGAGAGATATGAGTAAGATCGAGCCGTCAAAGAGACCGCTTCTGAACCCGTCTCTTGAACTTTCCGGAATCTATTTTATGCAGGAATTGCGTCGCCCGGTAAAACAGGAAGAGCATAAGAATATCCGTGAGTTGGAAGAAGAGCTGATAGCAAACCTGCGTAAGGCAGAATTCCTGATCGCGATCAATGCAGAGCAGGAAGAAGATGGAAAGCTCCATATTCCGTATCTGAAAAATAAAGAGGATAAGATCATGCAGCCTGTGTTTACAGATGTTATGGAATTTGAGAAATTTGGAAGAGGTAAGAATCTCCGTGTTGCGAAAGTGACTATAGACAAACTTCCGAGCCTGATGATTCCGCAGGCAAACGCTTATGTGGTAAATCCAATGGGATTTAATCTGGTTCTTAACAAAGAACAGATAGAGAAGATTGCAGGGATCAGTAAATAAAAACAAAAATCACAGCAGGCTGCCAGGATGAAACTGTGCAGCCTTTTGCTGTTGTAGAGGAGAGATTACCCTATGGTGATAGAAATCGATTTTAACAGTGATGAGGCAATCTATATGCAGATCACCAATCAGATCATAATGGGGATCGCTACATCAAGGCTTCATGAAGGGGATACTCTGCCTTCTGTACGGCAGCTTGCAAGCATTGCAGGAATCAATATGCATACTGTGAATAAGGCATATGCGCTGCTTCGTCAGGAAGGCTTTGTGACTATTGACAGGCGAAAGGGAGCGGTGATCTCCATAGATGCAGATAAGGTCAGAGCACTGGAAGAAATGAAACAGAATCTGACAGTAGCAATGGCATGGGGATGCTGTAAAAATGTAACAAGAGAAGAAGTCCATCAGCTGGTGGACGAGATTTTTGACGAGTATGACACAGACAGATAGGAGGAGACATCATGCAGGAACGATATACAAAACAGGCAGAGAATGTTCTTGCTCTGGCAAAAGAGGCAGCCAGCTCCTGCGGACATAGTTATATCGGCACGGAGCATCTGCTGGTCGGGCTTGTAGAAGAAAAGGAGGGCACAGCAGGAAGAGTTCTGGAGGAGTTTGGGATCCAGGCTGATAAAGCGATGGCTCTGATCGATAAACTGATCGCACCGCCGGGAAATACGGCTGTTTCACAGAAACCGGGATTCAGTCCGAGAACCAGAAGAGTTCTTGAGGGCGCATATGCAGAAGCAGAATCCATGCGTTTTGAGGAAGTCGGGACAGAACATATTCTGCTGGCAATGTTGAAAGAAACAGACTGTGTGGGTACCAGACTGCTGTACACAATGGGTGCCAATATCCAGAAGCTTTATGCGGCAGTGCTGACAGCTATGGGAATGGACAGCGATGCCATTGCGGAAGAATTCCAGGCTGTAAAAGCTTCAAAGGGAAGAAACAGCAGTGTAACACCAACTCTGGATCAGTATAGCCGAGATCTGACGGCCATGGCAGAAGAAGGTAAGCTGGATCCTGTAGTGGGAAGGGATAAAGAGATTGCCAGACTGATCCAGATCCTGAGCAGAAGAACAAAGAACAATCCCTGCCTGACTGGAGAGCCGGGAGTAGGAAAAACGGCTATCGTAGAGGGACTTGCACAGCGGATCGTCACAGGAATGGTACCGGATACTGTGAAGGATAAGCGGGTTGTAGTTCTGGATCTTTCCGGAATGGTCGCAGGAAGTAAATATCGCGGTGAGTTTGAAGAACGTATCCGAAATGTGATCGATGAGGTAAGCGAACAGCAGGGAATATTGCTCTTTATTGATGAGATCCATACGATCATCGGAGCAGGTGGAGCGGAAGGTGCACTGGATGCTTCCAATATCCTGAAACCGTCTCTTTCCCGTGGAGAGATCCAGCTGATCGGAGCAACGACACTGGAAGAATATCGGAAATACATTGAAAAGGATGCAGCGCTTGAACGGCGTTTTCAGCCTATCATCGTGGAAGAACCTACAGAAGAGGAGGCTGTTGAAATCCTGAAGGGGCTGCGCCCATATTATGAAAAACATCATGGTGTAGAGATTCTGGATGAGGCCCTTGAGGCGGCTGTAAAAATGTCCGTTCGTTATATCAATGACCGGTTTCTTCCGGATAAAGCCATTGACATTATTGATGAGGCAGCGTCGAAAGTACAACTGGCGGGATATCGTCCGTCTCCGAAAGCAGAAGCACTGGAAAGAGAGATCCACGATATTCTGAAACAAAAAGAACAGGCAGTCATAAATGCAGATCTTGAAGGTGCAAAAGCAGCACAGGCAAAGCAGAATGAGGCGGAAGCAGAATTGGAAAAGATCCGAAGAAAGGCGGAGCGGAAAAATCGGAAAAATCCACTTACAGTTGATGAAGAGGCAGTTGCCGGTATTGTGTCTGACTGGACAAAAATACCTGTACAGCGTCTGACAGAGGGGGAATCCCGTAGGCTTGCAAATTTGGAAAAGGTTCTGAAAAAACGTGTGATCGGACAGGATGAGGCAGTTTCTGCAGTTGCCCGTGCGGTAAAAAGGGGAAGAGTAGGATTAAAGGATCCCGCAAGGCCTATAGGTTCTTTCTTATTCCTGGGACCTACCGGAGTGGGAAAAACGGAGCTTTCCAAAGCGCTGGCGGAAGCTGTATTTGGAAGTGAGCAGGCAATGATCCGTGTAGATATGTCCGAATATATGGAAAAACATAGTGTTTCTAAAATGATCGGATCGCCGCCCGGATATGTAGGCTATGAAGAAGGTGGACAGCTCAGCGAAAAAGTGCGCAGAAATCCATACAGTGTCATTCTTTTTGACGAGATTGAAAAGGCTCATCCGGATATGTTTAATATTCTTCTGCAGGTACTTGATGATGGTCATATTACAGATGCTCAAGGCAGAAAAGTGGATTTTAAGCAGACGATCATTATCATGACTTCCAACGCAGGTGCGCAGATGATCATGGAACCGAAACATCTTGGATTTATGTCCGGAGATACGGAAAAGCGTGATTATGAACGTATGAAGTCCGGAGTGATGGAAGAAGTGCGGCGGATGTTTAAACCGGAATTTCTGAACCGGATCGATGAGATCATGGTATTCCATTCTCTGAATAAAGAAAATATCAGGAAGATCGTTACTATTCTTTTGAAAAACCTGGAAAAACGCTGTCAGGAACAGCTGGATATCATACTGAAAGTTACCGGAGCAGCTAAAGATCTTATCGCAGATGCAGGCTTTGACAGTAAATACGGTGCAAGACCGTTGCGTCGTGCGATCCAGACAAAGATTGAGGATGAGATGGCAACAGAAATCCTTGAAGGTCGGATCAAAGCCGGTGATACCGTACAGGTGAAGGTCAAAGACAAGAAAATCTACTTTGAAGTAAAAGATGCGGAGAAAGCGTAAGAATTTTATTACTTTCTATAGCCAAAAAAACAGAAATAAGTTATAATTAACAAAATTAAAACTATACAACGAAAGATTTCAGGAGGACATAAGATCATGGCAGTGGTACAGGAATTGATCCGCACAGAAGATAATGGGACTATCAGTTTTGGAGATTATGAATTAAATCAGAAATCCAAATTGTCGGATTATCAGTATCAGGGAGATATGTATAAAGTAAAAACATATAAGGAGATCACCAAACTTGAGCGTAATGGAATGTTCGTATATGAGTCTGTTCCGGGAACCAGTGTGTTCCATCTTCAGCAGGATGGAACAGCAATGAGTTTTGAGGTTCAGGGCTTTGAGGATTCTCAGATTACTGTTGAACTGGAAGCTGAGACAGAGTATCAGGTATTTATTGATGATGTAAGTACAGGTACAATGACCACAAACCTGGGCGGCAAGCTTTCTTTCAGTGTTGAACTGGATGCGAACACCAAAGCAGAAGTTAAAATTGTAAAATGCTAAAAAATAAAAAAACGGTTTATTTTTGTCAGGAATGCGGGTATGAATCAGCCAAGTGGATGGGGCAGTGCCCGGCATGCAAGGCATGGAATACTTTTGTGGAGGAAACGGTTTCTTCCAAAAAATCTTCCTCAGGGAGTATTAAAACTACACAAAAGAAAACGGAGCCTGTAGTTCTGAAAGATATCAGTCTTTCTTCAGATGAACGTCAGAGCTGCGGAATCGGTGAACTTGACAGGGTGCTGGGAGGCGGAATCGTCCCCGGCTCCCTTGTTTTGGTAGGTGGAGATCCTGGTATTGGCAAGTCTACATTGTTGTTGCAGGTGTGCAGAAATTTATCTTCACAGGGGATTTCTGTTTTGTATATTTCTGGTGAGGAGTCTCTTAGACAGATCAAGCTCCGGGCAGATCGGCTTGGAACGTTTAATGATAAATTGAAACTGCTCTGTGAGACGAATCTTGAAAATATCCGGGAGATCATTGAGCGGACGAAACCAGATGTAGCTGTTGTGGATTCTATCCAGACGATGTTTCATGAAGATATTTCGTCTGCACCGGGAAGTGTTTCTCAGGTGAGGGAATCTACCAATGTACTGATGCAGATCGCTAAGGGTATGGGAGTGTCCATTTTTATCGTGGGTCATGTGACCAAGGAGGGAAATGTGGCAGGTCCTCGTGTACTGGAACATATGGTAGATACTGTGCTTTACTTTGAGGGAGACAGGCATGCTTCTTACCGGATCCTGCGTGCGGTGAAAAATCGTTTTGGTTCTACCAATGAAATTGGTGTTTTTGAGATGCAGAATTCCGGACTTGAAGAAGTGAAGAATCCTTCCGAGTTCCTTTTGAATGGAAGACCGGAGAATGCTTCGGGATCTGTTGTTGCATGTTCTATGGAGGGGACGAGACCGATTTTGGTGGAGATCCAGGCTCTGGTGTGTCAGAGTAATTTTGGAATTCCGAGAAGAACAGCAGTTGGTACGGATTTTAATCGTGTGAATCTTTTGATGGCGGTTCTGGAGAAGAAGGCGGGAGTTCATCTTGCCGCTTCGGATGCTTATGTGAATATTGCGGGTGGCATGAAGATGACAGAGCCGGCGATCGATCTGGGTATTTGTCTTGCTATTATTTCCAGTGCGAAGGAGATCGTGATCCCGGATTCTGTGATGGCGTTTGGTGAAATTGGTCTGAGTGGCGAGGTTCGTGCAGTGAGTATGGCCGGACAGCGTGTGCAGGAAGCGAAAAAGCTTGGGTTTGAGACGGTGATACTTCCTGAGGTGAACCGGACGGCTACAGAGAGTATTAAAGGAATTAAATTGGTTTATGTGGCTGGGATCCGGGATGCGATTTCTTTTATCAGAGGGTTGTGAGTTCCCGGCAGGTTATTTTGAATAGGATCATGTGGTCAGCCGCTGTATGGTTTGTACGGCGGCTGTGTTTGGGTTAATAGATAAAAAAACATAGATGTAAGGGAAAGGCTGGTGTTGGTTATGGGTATTGGTAATATTGGAAATATTGGAAATATGATGAAGGTTATGAATGCATGGAATACATTTAAACAGAATCATCCGAAGTTTCCGGCATTTTGTAGTGCGGTTTCCCGGCGTGGGATTCGTGAGGGGAGCATTCTTGAGGTGACGTATATTAGCCCTGAGGGTGAGAAGCTGACTACGAATATTAAAGTGCAGGCCAGCGATCTTGAGTTGCTGAGAGAACTTTCTGGTGGTAATTGAGTTGAGCGGATAGCGAATGTTGATTATATATTGTATAGGTCTGTTTGACGGGTGTTTTGGTTTCGGTGTCTGGCAGTGTTGGAACTGCCGGGTGCCGTTTTTTTTGTTGGGATGGAGAGGGACGCCAGAGGAAGGTGGCATCGCTCCGGGCAGGGACTCCGTCGGGGGATACTACTAGGGCTCCGTGAGACGGCTAAAAGCATTGCGGCAGGGCCAGAACTCGCCTGCGGCTCAGACAGCAGACCCTGCCGCAATAACGCCGTCTCCCGCAGCCCAAGTAGTAATCACCCCTCCTCCGCAGCAGCCCGGCCCGATGCCACCTTCCTCTGGCTGACGCTTCCAGCCGACAGGAAAAAACATGCGGGGTATGGAAGCGGACTGGGCGTCCTGTCCTGAAATGTTAGACTGGCACAGAATATTCCTATAAGTATCGAAGAATACAGAAACAGGATCGGCCCAGCGTATCACCATAAATATCGAAGAATACAGGAACTAGATCGGCCCAGTGTATCACCATAAATATCGAAGAATACAGGGACCAGATCGGCCCAGCGTACCACTATAAGTACCGAAGAATCCCAGAAGCAGATCGCAGATCGGCACAGCGTACCACCATAAGTACCGAAGAATACAGAAACCAGATCGGCACAACGTTCCATTTTCAGTACCGCAGCATACAGACAAAAGTCAACAACGCAGCACACACAACAACGCAGAACTACTTCCGTGCCCAAGAGGGTGGGGGCGCGAGGGAGGGCGTTCGGGCTGCGGAACTCTGAGA